>JGI24158J21664_10004203_pt1 | contig 18444 bp, 13 predicted proteins | sample Ectturendosymbi3_FD_21664 | JGI IMG/M metagenome (IMG submission 21664)
TAGCGTGCGCAAAGAGAGATTGCGAGCATGATCTCTATTGTTGCTTGCTGCCACGGTGCGAAGCTTTGCGCACATGCCGCTCGGGATTTCCGATCGCGACAGCCTGACGGTTCTGGACGATGAGACAACTGAATGGCTGCTCAACATCTGCCCCGAGATCTAGTGCGGCGAAGCAGTGGATAAAAGAAGAACTGGCTCAAAAGAAGAAGGGTACAAATGGTTGTCTCGATTTGAGGCGCCGTGCTTCTGCACTCGATGGACAGGTGAGCGTTGAGTGGAGCAGATGTCCAGGTTCCATGGCATGGCGTGCTAGAAACAATGTGGCTCCATTGCGACGAAGCTCAGCAGGTTGGATGCCTGCGAGGATTGGAAGGTTGTCAGCTGGTGTAGGACCCAGGCATCCATTCACAATTCGCAAGGCGTCGTTGATGGTGGGGTTCATGAGGCGGGTATGAGCACTGCGGCACCAGACAGGAGCACAGTACTCTGCGGTTGAATGGACCAGAGCTAGGGTGGCTATTCGCAGAGTTGTTGCTCCAGCAACCCAGCCGGAGCCAGCAAGCTGCCTAAGGAATGCGACGCGTGATGTCAACTTCTTGCGAAGTGACTCAAGGTGTCGGCGATACGTGAGCGACCTGTCCAACGTTACTCCGAGGTATTTGGGTTCGGAGCAGAAGGGCAGAGTTTTGTTGTTGAAGTTGACTTTAAGCTCACGTTTAGCTTCCTTTCTGTTAAGATGGAAGGCCGCCGACACCGATTTTATAATGCTGAACTTTAGCTTCCATATGTGGAGGTATTCACCTTCAGTTGCCATGTTCTTGCTCAGCGCCCCTTCTACTGCCTGCCAATCTCCATCAGCATGCATGATTGCTAGATCGTCAGCATATACATACTTTCTGGAGATGGTGTTTGGCAAATCAGAGACGTAGATGTTGAAGAGGAGGGATGCCAGGACGCATCCCTGTGGGACACCGTTCTTGAGGCGTCGTAACCTGCTGCTCCGTTTGCCATTTCCCGTGGTAAGGGTAAAATTGATATTACCAACCATCTCCATGATCATGTGGACCATGTGTCTATCAGGCAGCAATTGCAGCAGCTTGCAGGTGAGGCCGCGGTACCATACAGTGCCGTCGGCTGCTGTGAGATCGACGAACACAGCTCCGGCCTTTTTTTCAGCCGAAAAGCTATCCTCGATGTCCTGTGTCAGCAGGGTGACCTGGTCTACGGCCGACCTCCTGTGTCGAAAGCTCGCCTGCTCCTGTGGGAGCAATGGATCGATGATTGGTTCGATACAAGCGTAGATGAGTGTCTCAAAGATTTTGAAGGGGACACACAGCTGAGATATGGGGGAATCACTCTTTGGGTCCCCAATGGCTTCTCCGGCTTAGGGATCGTAACCATTAGTGCTCTTCTCCTTTACAAAGTCGTCCTTTGCGATGTAGTTCCAACTGAAATGAAATTATGTTTTTTTATCAATCTACAGTTCACCCAACATAGCTTTTAATATGAGACTACGATTCATAAGCGGTTGGAAACAATTCCTCTTTTTCTGACTATTTTCCTTTGCAGCCGGTTGATAATATTATTATTATTTTTTTTAGCTGCAGAATCCGCCAACGCCACACTTTCTTTATCGGTTGCATTGCGTTTTCTGCAAAACGCCCATGAGATTGTTGAAAATTTGGACAAGGGTCTGGATATTGTGTCAGACTTCACGGAAAAGGATGATGCAAACGTCGATGATGTGAAAGTAATTTAATATCAACATCACATAATGCGAGGTAGACTTATACTAACTAAGCTCTCCTTAGGTTTTAACTGTCAACCGAAGGTCAAAAGCCCGCATTCAAAGCTTGCTTGGTGAGATCTTTTTTCAACAAGGAAATATGGAAAAAGCCTTTGTACATTTTCTCAAGGTAAATATTGCTTTGCCCCGTTAGTTCGTTAAAAACATATTAAATTCGTTATAAGATGGACAAAATGTCTGCCAATTCATACGTTTATCATAGGCACTTGAAACTTTTGTACATATTTGGTTTTTAAATGGTGCTGACTATGTTGTTTGCACTACGTCATGCCGTTGATCGGCCGCAAATATTTTTTTATCCTGTTGTTTCTTACCAGTAGCGTTGTTCATGTTTCAGGTGGTGTCAAAGTATATCTGATACTTGATAAACTTTTCCAGGCTTTGAAACTGCTTCGCTGCTGGGTCCCGTCGAACGCGATATGTATAAAAATGACGACGTGGACAGAAAACAGAAGGCAGATAACTCACACCATGCAACCGAAAAAGTAAGGATCGGTTGAAAATGTGGTCGAGGATTAAAAAAAAGAGGAACGAGCTCACTTCTCAAAATTTAGAATCCTTGCACTTCAAGTAGTGTAGTTGCATAAGATAATGTTCATTTCAAAGTCGACGTCGTCTGTGTTTCCAGTTTACACGATTACACAAATTTTAATCCTGTAGACCAGTGGTTTTCAGCCTCGGGATTGCGACCCGTGGGGGTCGTTTGCCTTTTTTCTAGGGTTGCGAGAGCTTCTGATAAAAATATTCATAATTTCTTCTATATTTTATATTTCGTATATGGAACCACTTTTTGTTGAAGCCGAAATAATAGTATCACCTGACAAAAATGATATCCTACTTTTTCATTCAAGTTGTTTTGAGTGTGATTATGACCATTACAGTACTGTTGCGTTTGCCAGTGCACTAATAACTTTGTGACGTAAGAATGTTCTGTATTGGTAAATTAGATATCTGAACGTGGTAGCTAGATTGCGAGTTATTATAGTTTTCAACGAGTTGTGCTTAGGTTAAATTGTGTTGCAAAATGGGTTGCTGCATGAAAAAGATTGAAAACCACTGCTGTAGATTATGCAGCCAAAGATTGATGAAGCTCAGGTTGTACGTTAAGTTTCTCCGAGCTATTCTGTCTAACATAGTTAAGACCCATTTTTGTCACTAGTTCCTACAACGTTACCAGCCAAACACATTTGTTTGTATCTCTATTGCATGACATCGTGTGATTTCTATTTATAGCCTGCCTGCACAGTTAGTTGATATTTCACGTCACCACATTTGATTCATTTTCACACATGCTTTTCTTCTGGGGAGGGTCACGGGGGGCAGCAGACCCAGGAGGGGGACTCGAATTTACCTCAAGGCCAACAGCTACCTGACGTAGTTTTGCTGGCTCCACAACAAGACGGGACCAAGCAAGGCCGGAGTTGTAGTCACTCCCCCTGGCGCTGGGGCGACCTCTGGGCCGCTCTTCCGTGGGTGTAGCCAGCTGGATTAGCCTCGCCGGTCTTTCCTGGGCATTCTGATCTATCCATCGTAGCTGAGATCTTTCTATTCGGGGAAGTGTGTTGACGTTACGGCTTTACGAATTTCACAGCTGCGCACTTTGTCGCAAAGTGTCAAACCGTGAACTCTTCGCAAAAATCCCATCTCTGCCGCTTGTTCTAGGGATAATATTCTTTCAGTCATTACCCAAGATTCATGACCATAGGCGAAGATCGGAAGAAAGACCGATTTAAAAACTAACAGCTTTGCTGTGTTTGAAAGCTCCCGTTTTGTGACCACAGAGAGATACAAAGAAGCTGGAGACCTTTTTTTCATAATAAGGCTCCAACTCCGGCTTCTGTTCGTTTGAACACATTATTTTAATTGTCCTGATGTGACTCAAGTTGACTGCAAAGTGAAATACATCTGGTACACCAAACTAAAAGAATATATCAAACTTTAACTTTTTTTGTAACTTGTTTTTCTGAGAACGCGCTTCACATAAAATCGTATTCCTGATGCTTTCTCGTTCTAGTGACGCACCCAGTTTTCAGCCATTTCTCCAAGTAGCCCTGTAAATACCAGTGAAGATAACACTAAGAGCTATGCCGATGTCCACGATTAACTGAATCAGATGCTTTAAGATTTTTCTTTAGTCATTGACATAGTAACGTGTTCGCAAGAGAAAAATTGACAGCGTTTCTTTTTCACTTACAGCATTACGTACTGTCTTTTGACTGGTCTTAGCTTCATCTGTTTCTTCGACACGTTCGAAAATGTCATAATGATGTTTTCGAGGTGGCGTTTGAAAGCGAACGGTTTTGTTGCCAGTTTGGCTCCACAAACACCTACATTTTCTTCAACTTTGCATATAAACTCACCTTTGACTTTCTCAAAATAGCTGAAAACATCTGATTTCTTGTCTTTTGCATTCACAATAAGCAGTGGTGGATGGCAAAGTAAAGCACAATTTACCCCATAAAGCTTAGGAAAAAATACGAACAGCATTCGTGCTAAAAAAAAAGTTTGTTTCCACAAAAAAAAAACTCAAGAAAAATCCACGTTTGTTTACATTGCATTCTTATATCCTCCTGCAAATGTACTGCAGGTACAAGGGTTGGGGGTTGCAACTTGCAAGTGCAAACTCTAACCCTTAAACCCAAAACCCAGTTCTCACGCAGCTTTGCTGCCGCCATGGCAGCTCAAGTGGTTAGGGTAGGCTATCTTACGCAAGGTGAAATTTTGATTGCGCGTAACTTCGTAAATACTCACCTCCGACGGCTTTTGTGCATATATTCGTTGTCAGTGCATCGGAACGAGTCCAACAACATGTTATTAACGTTATTTTCTGATTTGGTGTTCAACTACAATTTCATCTTTATAGGCAGGGTTATTTACAGGTGTTTTAGGGACCCGATTCGGGTCCCTAGAATTGAAAATCGGGTCCCTAGAATAAGAGAAATCGGGTCCCTACAGGTCCATTCCGGGTGCCTAACATTTTCCTTAAAAAAAACTGATATAGGCTACCTACTGATTATAGCTTAGTTCTTTTTAGATCGCTACACTATTACAGATTTTGTGTGATCATTCTGAATAGAAAGTAAGACGTCGTAGTTTGCAACGTTTCTGTTACTTCTACAAGCAACACCACGCCTGTCCAGCTACGATGCCACAGGACAGCCTTAGCGATGATTAAACCAAGGAACATCAGAGATCCATTGTTTCAGTGTGATGTCATAACTCGTAACGATCGCGCTTAGTTGTGCTATAAAGAGCACTCTTCGGTGAAGTCTAGCTTTAGTATCTAGAAAGGGACCCGGTGTCAAGCGAAATTTCTGACTTCACGCTATGTGCGCATGCACAGAGTAATATTCTACTTTTCAAATACGCTGAGAAAACTGATGATTAGGCCTTAGGGTTTAGGAAATGTGTCGGATAAGGTTTTGGGTTACAAAAAGAAATATAATTGAGGTCTAACACTAAGTCCAATATTTTTCAGTGGTTATGCTTATTCCGATACTGTAGCTTGTTGTGGGTATCTGACATCTAATCAAAAAGTTTTACTTTGCACAACACACATCAAAAAAGTAATCGCCAAACTTTACTTCTTTAATCTGAGAAGCAAAATTACTGACAAACAATAACACGTCAGAAATTTTCGCAGAGGTCGGAAATTTCGCTTGAGATCGGAGTCGGAGCTGCTTCTCAAATCGTCATAACTCCAGCTCCGGCTCCAAATTTGAAACTGAGCTCCGTCTCCGGCTCCTAAATCTTAATTTGAGCTCCGACACCTGCAAAATGCCAGCTCCGGCTCCGCAGTCCTGGTTTGAACACACAAAATTTGTGAGATTTCATGTGTACAATATATGGTCGTAAAAAAGGGATCCTGGCCCCTGTTCTGTTCACGTTATATTGAAAAAAGGGACCCTATATTTTGCACATACTACACAAAAACTTCAATCGCTGAAAGCAAGTGAAATTTTTTTGTCTGGAAATTTGCTTTTGCGTGAAGTCCATTTCAAATTGTAAATTGTTTGAAGTCATTTGATTTGAAATTGTTCTTTATCTCACATTAAAGTTGTTGAGGGCCCCCTTTATCACATTTGCACATAATTTTTGCTTTATTTTTAAAAACATTTGACTTGCTTCAGAGCTCATTAAATGTGGTTCATACGCTTATCAACAAAACAATGCAAAAGCTAAGTGCGGAATTCACGAATGGGGGTCCACGGCATATCTGAAAAAGGGGGCCTGAGGCGACCGCATCGTTCACCTCCCCAATATCCAGCTCTGAGTGAAAATTTGGTCTGTAGTGCTACCGTCGGGGCAAAAACCGCACTGGGTATCATCCAACTTTGGTTCAATTATTTCGTGGCCTGTTTTTGCCAGACTTTTCGAATATGCTTCTCCGAGAAAGCTAAAGATAAATGTCTCGGTAATTGTTGCATTGCCTTCTGTCTCCAGTGGTGTACCTAGAGAGGCAAGGGGTACATCTGCCCCCTTGCGCAGCATTTTGGAGGCGCCAAATTGATATCGGAAGTTACGTGATAATTACGAAATGTCTAATGTCAGCGAATGCTAATAATCACGATTTGCAAACTGTCGAGTGTCATGGCTGATACCCAGTTGCGAAACCTCATCAAGATCACCAAGGTTCGCAAAGCGAGCAGTTACGATTACGAACATTAGTGACGTTTCAAGATGGAGCTTTTGAAGCTAAAAGAAACTAAATTGAGCATCATGGACATGATTGTCGCAATTCAGGTCAAAAAATTACTATTGTAGAACTTCTCACCGAGCGTCATTGGCCTTAGATAATTCCTACGTTAATACATGTGACACTTTTGAATTACATCAGTTTTAGACGAAAATATCGATAAATTTGCAGCAGCAAAGTCAAGAATAGTTTGCCTTTGAATTTAGATAATTACAAGTAAAGCATTGCATGGCAGTATTTCGTTTATTTTCTGCTCGCTATTCAGGGTATTATGTCCAAAGAAATGTTTAGGATTTTGCAATTTCATATTTGTCTACTAGTTTTGTATAAAATAATTTGCCTTCAGATTTTCATATGCATTCTTTTGTCTGTCCTTCTCTTTGTGGATTCATTAGTCTGCCCTCAGTTAGTCCTTTATGACATTCTAAAATTCAAAACCCTGGGAATGCATGCTGCAGAACTCCCTACAACCTGCACCAGCGGTGATTGTGACCAGGCCTGGCGAGAAAGGGGAATAAGCGTGTACGCTGCATTCAGGCTTTTTAAAAGGTTCTGACAAACCTGTGCTTTCGAAAACAGGGTGTAGCTCTGGCCAAATTTATGCTGTGTTATCAGAAGATGTTTGTGCCCATATAATTTTGTCATCGAAATTCATGCAGATTTTTGCAGATGATCAGGTAACGTTTTGCATAATTGTTGCATTTTCTTTCACTAGTTGCTGCAATTCGAATGTATTACCTCAATTTGGAATCTTGCAATACAATAGTCTGAATGCTCAATGGTGACTGAAATTTCAAGGTGGGGTGGAGTTACGCGAAACGATTTGATTCTTAGCCCTACGATATGATTTCCAAGATTGAAAGGTTCTGACGTCAATTCCGTGACGTCACAGTCATATGAAGTTTTCAGATGGGTTTAGCAACAAACATACGCGGGGCCCGAGTCAGCTTTCGACCCCCCTTTACTCCCTACTCATTTTTCGCATCTATGCTGCTACGAACGTGCTGGGTGGGGGCGCCAAAACTGACTTTGTCGCCGGGCGTAGGAAACCCTAGGCACACCACTGTCTGTCTCCACCTATAAACTTCTCCAGGGAGGCTAAGGAAAGAGATGTCCCGGGAGTTGGTGCATTCAGCCCCATCTCCTTCCTTTTGTAGGAGGATGATCACCCCAGATTGCCAATCTTTTAGTGCCATATAGAATGCCTGGCAACCTTGACACACACGAATCAGCCAAAAAACTCCTTCCCTATTCAAAGTTCTGAGCATTTTATGTCGGATTTTATCGTAACCAAAGGCTTCGCAGCCTTCAATGTTTTGACAGCTAGACAGACTTCAGTCGCAGTGATGGTATTCCCCCCAAAATGTACCTCCTGTTGTGTCTGATCCTGATGGTCTGATAGTGACTGGGCTTGAGAGCACTTTAAAATTCTCTCTCCGTGTGCGAAGAATGTTCTCCTCATTGCTGAGTAAACACCGTTTTGGTCTATGATGGAATCAGCAGTAGTAGATCTGTTGCTTAAAGAACCAGGATGGTTTGCCAGAATACTTTGTAGGCTTATCAATAAGTGGTATCCCAGTTTATGCTCGAAAGTCTCCGAACATTGCATTTTCGACTTATTAACCACTTGATCAGCGGACTTTCTCGAATGCAAAGAAGGTTGTTCTGAAGCCATGCCTTGTAGTTACTTTCTTTGATCAAATAGCATCTTTCATCTCCTGGTTCTACCACGGGTTCACTTTTTAGCCATTATTCGCCACACCGAGTCGTTTCCGTCCACATACCCGAGCAGCAGATGAAGGTACAGCTGCCACTCTACCTCTGCATCCACTGTGCATTCCGGGAGTTCGTGATGCAAGGACGATACTTTGTAGGCCTATACAAAGGTCTTTATTACACCTTTGTCCCACTTTATTTGATAGGACCTGCTTCTCGTTCACATTCAGTCACACTTGATATTTTGTTCTTTTTCCAAAAGTAATTTGCAGATAACTAGGTGGTGATTGGTCGACAGTTTGTACCTTTTCTGACACGAACGCCCAACACTGATTGGAACAGTATGAAAATATGTAGAAATCAATGAGTGACCTTTGACCCAACAAACCTCTGCACCAGGTGTACTTGCGCACATCTATGTGTTGGCAGAATGTGCTCATGATACACAGTGTGTTGTTACAACACAGTTGCAGCAGAAATGTTCCGTTATCATTAACGTCAGCATCACCATGTCGGCCAATCACATCCTTCCATACACCGGCATCGTTCCCAACATGAGCATTGAAGTCTCCCGAAAGAATCGTGGCTTCGTTCGTTTTAACCTTTCGCAGGGCATCAGTTATTTCTTTCACGAATTCCAGGTACAGTGCACTTGAGTTTGGGCCGTGTGCCTGTATCAAACAAAGGCAGCAGTGTAACCACACCCTCGTGCGATCCATTCATCAACACAGTATGCCAGCTGAGGGATTACAAGTATACCCACTCCAGCCTGTGCAAACTGTGCTGACTCAACGCCAGAGCAGAAGAGCTTCCACTCATCGCCTGGCTAAGCAGTGTTAGAACCACGGCACTTTGTCGAAGAGATGCCAACAACATCCGGGGAATGTCGTCTGACTCGTCCAGTTTGTGTGTGTGTTTATTTCGGTGACGGCAATTGGCGGCAGGCCGAAGCCTGAACTGTGCTTCTTGCCCGGGCGGTTGAGGTGGCCGCTCTTACCAAGGAGCTCTACGGCAATTCACTCAGTGGCAGTGGATCGATCACCCAACCTTGCAATCGAGAGGCGGACACTGTACCACTAAGCTATAGCCGCCCCCCTCGACCAGTTGATGCTTTTTTCCTGTGAGTGAAGTGATGTTCCAGTTTCCAATCACCAGCTTATGGCAAGATTGCCGTTTACGCATATCTTTCAAGACTCTCAAAGCAGAAAAACTCCGCACTGTCCCCATTCACCTCCCCAGATGCGCAAGTGGCGCAACATGGGGTTTCCGCTTGTGGATATCTGGGGGAGACTGTCGCGAATTTTTCGAATTGGTCCCTTTGCCTGAAGCCCGAATGCGGTTCTTGGTGATGATGTAACTAGGCAGTTGAGACACCTTTTTCTTGCTAGCTGCTCCTTTAGTGTCTGATGCAGACACGGTTGTTTTCATGAAATCTACCTCAGTCGCACTCTCAATAGTTTGATGGCTGATGTCTGTCTTTTGAAATTCAAAGAATGATTTGTTCAACATTTACAGATATATTGGGCAAGCAACGAGCAAAAAAGCAAACAAATACATTGAACAAGTCAGATGTTTGTCATACATTTGGCCGATTTTGCTATCCGTCAAAAAGATTCCGAATCGAACAAAGCTTTCAAAACTAGTAGCACTTATGCAGGTAGGTTTTCCATTCACTATAATACTGCGCTTTGTCGAAAACAAATAACGTTTGAAAAACATTGATAGTATATCTTGATTTAACGATTTACTGCTATCTGTTTTAACATAACCTGGCTTCAGTATACACATCCAAACGACTCATCAGTTTTTTTACGGCCTATATCGGGCTTTTAATTTGTTGCAAATTTGCAGTCAACATATCGTAATAAATAACGTGCATTTGCACAATGCTTTATCAAACCCTGTCGAAAGGAGGCAGCTGGCGTGAATGTTAAACAAATAGCGAGGTTGGTCAAATTGTTGCATGATAAAAACTGTTAATGTTCTTGTTGCTTTCTAAAGAATTAAATATGCTTCGACACAGTGTCTGGCGTTTCTCGCGCAGGTGAACAGAGCTGAAGCTGCAGACGATGATCTGCAGGAGCTCATTACGTCATACACGTACATGATGCAGATAAATCAGCTCGGAGGCGACCTCGCAGCGAGTGTGTTTTATGAAAGCAAAGCGACGGCAAGGTGCCTGGAAATGCCACACAAGCTGACTGCGCCCGACTTGTGCGTCATCAGTCATTTGCACTTGGTATGTTCAGAGATTTCATATCAGCTCCTAACAGGCGTTCTTTACATCTGCTAACAGCTTCAAGGCGGCCTGGAAATCCATGTTTTTCAACATCTTTTAAAGGTTTTGGAGAGTCTCAGAAGCTTCACCGAGCTAGAAAACCGTATGGATATTTTATGAAAACCCACTGTTCCTAATGCTTTTAGTAAATATTTTTATAGCTTTTTAGAACTTACCTTCGGTGCTGCTATTGACTCGCCACCAGTACTGCATTCACTGCGAAAGTAGGTGCGCTGCCCTCGGCGCAAACAAGCGGAGATGGGCACCGCAGACCACTCGTGACCAGTGGCGATTCTAGAATGAAGAAATGTGGGGGGGCACTGCGAGGCCAAGGAAAAAAGTAGGGAGCCAACGTAAATGTCCCTCCTACATGGTGATTTTTCGTTGTAATGAAGATTGATTTGCTATGATTATGCTTATCAAACCCAACATAGGCTTGTGAATATCGTTAGAACCGTCGCCAGAAATTCTTCAAATCGTTTAAAATTTTGCTAGCTGAAGGTTGTCTGCTGTATATTTAAATCAAACGAACTTGAACGTGAAATTAAGCACAAAACTGGGAGGTACATGGCCTACCCAGACCCCCCTTAGAACCGCCACTGCTCGTGACACTCCGAAAGGAGCACAAAGCGAGTAGAATTAACAGAAACTTATGTGTTGCTAGCTTTATCTTCCAACCTTTCAGTGTGTTTACTGGCGTAACTAGAGTTTTGAGCTTGGGTGGGAAAACTTAACTGAACGGGACCCACTGGCCAACACTAAGAAAAAGAGTTGAGAAATGATACGTAGTGCAACCGCATGTGGATGTCTATCATAAAACCCGTTATCACCAGAAAACACTTCGAAAAATGCAAGAAAACAACAATCTACTGAAAACCAAAAGAACACTAAATACCGAAATGCAACCTAAGTGGGGCCATTTTTTAAACTGAGCTTGTCAGGAGCACTCCTGACCCCTGTTCGCACCCTTGCCCCCCTGTCAGTTACGCCACTGGTTGTATTCGATTTTGGAAAAAGGTTGTACTTTCAGTCAACCTTCACAGCTTTTGCTGAATTGGAGTATAATCCAATATCTATATTATTGTGAACTGCAGACTACTGAGTCCGAATTGGACTTGAATAATCCAGAAATACGTTTACGGTGCTCTCATTATTATTAGTCTGAGCGGGTGGAACCTCATTTCTCAACCTTTAGTCTGAAATGTTTTCTACACTTTGGTTTTCAGGAATACTTTTTCTTTTCATAAACTACCTAATATCCATATTTCGAGCACTTTCCTCAAATAAGTAATAATTTCAAAATAATCAACGTCCAGAACAACAGTAGCGGTGAGAAAATAGAAATGTTAGACACTCTCGCAAAACTGTTTCAAGCGAGAAGTAGACTTGTAAGTTGACAACAACTATCGGACGACTTACTGAAGTTAGAACACCATGCAGACTTTAAAAATTTAGCAGGTGAATTACGAAAACTTGCCACGGCAAAAATAACTTTGCACGTGCTAACTCAGAAGTCAGATCTAAGCCTTAACAATGAAGATGTATTCCCACAAGCCTGTATAGATAGCAAGCCACGTAGTGCGTGAAAAGAAGTCTACATAAGCGTAGTTTGATTAAGCTATTCATTCAGGCACATTGGTTCAGAGTTGTAAGTCGGGCTGGGCTGTTTGGGTCGGGTCAGATTTCGGGCCAGGTTCAGGCCGGGTTCGGGCTTAAGTTTGCCAAAATGTTTCGGGCCGATTACGGAACTGCTTACAAAGTTTTTTGCAACAACGGATACTTTTGTCACCAGTTGCTGTTGAAGCAATCACGCAGATTAAATCTTCAATAAAAAAATTATTAACTGTGAATTACAGTACTTGGTCATATTTACTTTGCTACGGCAGCTACGCCATGTAGCAGTACCCCGCTGTTGCGCGTATCTTATTCACTCGGTAAATTTGGCTTTCGTGGCTTCGGGTCTAAACCGGGCTTTAAAAATTAAAGTCGGTTTCGGTCTCGGATCGGTTTGGTGCTTTAAAATTAGGCCCATTTACAACTCTGCATTGGTCACACTCAGTCTCACACTTGCAATGGATATTTCAAACTTGCAGAAGCATTGCTAGACTTCTTTTCACATAGTATAAAATTTTTTCAATCAGACTTCTTTTAACATAGTATAAAATTTCGTGGCTTGCCGCTATCAGCAGTCACTGTATCGCTGCATTACCTGCCAGGATATATGCGTTCAACACACCAACATGCGGAAAAGTACTAGAGTTCATGATAAAAAACACTAGATTCACCAGAAAAACGCTAGAGTAGATTAGAAAAGCAAATTTACACACAGTGAAAATGACCAGAAAATGTGCTCCAATGCCAACCATAGACATTGTGCAACTCATTGGAAACCAGAGACAAAGAAAACGGGAGATAGCAGCAACGCTTGTGTTTGTTTGTACAGGTCACTGGAACTTTTATCAGATTACCAAGTGACATCGCAGCGGTTTAACTCAAAACATATAATATTGTCTTGTGTAATTTAAGATTTAATTAGGAAGAATTTTTAGCAAATGACAATTGCGCTAATTCAAAGGTCTCAATTACAGTTACAATTACACAAAATTGTGCAATTAATTACATTCAGCTCACTCATAAGAAAACACTAGATAGCCATAAAAAAACACGAGAACACTAGATGAAATGAAAAAACACTGGGACTGGCACCACTGCTGTCGTAACTTGAAGTGAACCTAAGATTTGCTGCCATAGCAGCAGAATCGGCTGCTCCCAAGGTCGTCCACGTAAAGGAGCGCACACGAGGGAGCTGCAAGATCACTACAGCATGACACCGCAGAACCGTGAACCTGTGTCTTGTGNAGTGTTAGTGTAATACTGGCAAATGCACTGTCACTGCAAGAATTAAATCAATTAATCGTAATTTAGATACTGCCTTCATGATTTCTTGAAAATTTTCGTTCTTAGTCCCAATTTCCAGGGGGCAAATGCCCGTTTTACCCCCCCTGCGGACGCCCATGTATGACACTGTTGCTGATGCAAATGGAAAAATCTCAGTGACTCAAAGTAGAAAATAGACAATTAGGTGAACATGTTTCAATTGTTTCTTATACACAGTATACTGTGGTTGAAGACATTGCTTTATTTTGTTGACTAGTTCGTGGGAAGCTGAAAGAACACTTTCTATTGAAAGAAATCCTTTCTATTGAAAGAAATAATAATCTATCCTTGCAAAAATTAGGTCAAGTATAGCATGTCAAAGTAATAACTGACATTTTCTTTGTAACCTGTACATTTGCTGAGATAGTTTTCTTTAATTCTTGTAGAATGCCGCGCGCCTTTCGCTTCTGTTTTACGTCGTGCACATGAATTGTTTTGCCCTATATATATGATTTGTATTATAAATACTTGCGAGTACATTTTAAGTTTCACATGAGCTTAACATCATTTCCATGCGATAGCATAACAGCGACATTGAAAATCGTTTCACATAATACTTTTTATACCAATTGTCATCTGTTGAGTGTTCAGTGTTTTATGTTGGCATTTAAAGCATCCCAACACCTGTCAGGTGTCATCATTCCGGGTCAGAATGGCCCATTCTCAGTATGGACCTGGCATTAACAATGGGGCAAAGGGCATTCCACTTTCCCTAAAACTGCATAATTCCTGAATTACAGCCCCATCATCGGTTGTAGTTTAAATAGCGAGCATTAATAATTGTATAGTGAATGTGACACATGGCGATGTCCAAATGCAAAATATGTTAGACTTTTTGAAGATTTCACAGAGCACACGGTAATGGTGCTATCCAGCTGATGAAGTTTGTGAGCGATTATGATCATTGATGCAAATCATGTCATACGTTCAATGCTTACAACGTAAGTGGTCAAGACTGAGGGGAGCTGCTCCCATGTTTCGATGTATACTGTAGGTTGTTAGTCAATGTGCTTTTTAGAGCCCTATATACCGTCAGGGTCAATAGAACTATAATACAACATGCTCGCCGCTTGCCAGCATAGGAAAACATTCAACAGTTTTAAAACGTTTTCCCGTGAAATAGCGTTAGGGCTAATTTTGTCATAAGACAACATTACAAATGAAATAAAGTGAAAGACACTGATTCTCGTCTAACGCCTTTTCAACCACTTGGCTAAATGCAGACGTTTAGATTAGAAACATGCAGGTCCGTAACCAGTTTGGGACACCAGGAGGGGCGAAGAGCTTTCCGAGAGGGGCCCAAACTTTTTGAACTATTTCCAATATTTTAAAATTATGTCCAACACATATTTCCAGGGGGGGCGAAAAATTTTCTAGGAGTGGCGAAGCCCCCCTGCGTCCCCCTGGTTACGGTCCTGGAAACATGTCATTATATCAAGTGAAAGTTTCAATTTAAACATGTATTCGCGGTGAGACAGATGTTTTGACATCCACCTTGAGATGCACCCACAGGTGAGTTACTTTTTTGCCAAGGAACGAATTACAGATTTGCGAATCTGTCGTGGAATGGCTGACCATATAGGTGCTTAAATCCTCTAAACATCCACAACGCCCGAACAAACAAGTGCAAAATTGCACGCCATATTTTATTAAAGAGGCATGTCTAAAAATAATTCCAGGCTCTTACTATACAGGCATTTGAAGAGTGATTTAGGTTTGACGTTGTGTCCAGCTTTCTCGAAACGAGACCCCTGACTCTCCACTTGACAATCTCCATCCTGCCACTAAACGAGTTTTACAGGTAGCAATGACTTGTCATGAGGATCCGGTCTGCTTGGCATCATTTTAATAATGCATTTAGGCAACTTCACGTTATATTTTATAAAGGAAGTTTCACTCATGCAATCCGTGCTCTGTTCAGCGTAGAACTTATTTCCATTGATCCTTTGTTGCAAACTTTCACTTTACAATGCAAGCTGGAAGTAACTTTGTTGCTGGGTCATTAGCACTATCACTGTTACGTAAGTACCAGAAAACATCCCATGACAGTGGCGATTCTAGAATTAAAAAGTGGGGGACCACTGCGGGGCCGAGGAAAAAGTAGGGGGGCCAACACATATGCCTGTCTTGCATGGTGATTTTTCGTCGCTATGATTAAATCTATCAAACCCAACATAGACTTGTGAATATCGTTAAATATGAAATATGAACTAACGTTATTATTCACTAGAGACACCCAAACGCCACTGCAAATGCAATCACACACGTGTACTGCTTTGTCGAATATTCTGTGCTAACCTTGCAACTTTGCAACGGGTCATCTGCCAACGGATTGGCGACTACTGACTAATCCGTTTGCATGGTAGCTTATGGACATTTTGTGCTTGTTGTGTAAACGGCAATGTTATGCAACAACGATAACGAGTGTAATGCCCATCTGCAGCGTGGATAGGGTGAGGACTATTCAATGAAGTATGCAGTTAACAGCAACGAGGTTTCAGCGTCAGTTGCACCTAAAGTAGCATAGTAGCGTCGCAGATAGGTGTGCATCGGCGGTTAGGGCGTGTACCTGATAGATAGCAAGATGTAACAGCAGGCGTAAAACTTATTTTGCAGAATATTCCTAACAAAGCCTTCATTTTCATATTCACACTGAATTTTCCTCTGACTGATCCTCAAAAGCTGACTTTTCCACCCTGCGTTGATTTATGACTGTCTTGTCATACGCGAAACACGCACTTACTCTAAACCTAAGCAGATTGAGACAAAGAGACAATAATCAATGTAATTCTCACACAGATCCCTGCACAGGCTACGTTAGAATATTATATCATGATCATCTCAATGTAACTTAATCCTTCGATTGTCATATCGACTGTCAAATTCATCAACGAAATCATCTAAATCTATTTTTCAGCTCGTGCCCTTTCAACTGAAAGCAGATCATTGTTATCCAATCTTTCACTAATCATAGGATGTTTGGGAAATGTTTTCACTAATTTTATTTTTGAGAAACTACTCTCGCATGAAGCGCTGGTGAAGGGAAGAGTTACAGCTACCAGTAACAATCAAACGCAACTTTTTAAGTAGCTATAAATGAAAAAAAATGTTCGAGCGATATAGGCAGCTTCGACTCCTTCCGAAGCAAATTCTTTGCCAAAGTTATTTAATGTTTCAAATCATTTTCACTAAATGATTATGATTTGCGAATTCTTTGAAGTTTTTTTCTGATAGAAATATTTGACATCCTGGACAAAGAGCTGAAATACGCGAAAGAATTTCTTCTGAATCATTACAGAAAATCCGTACAAAATTCTATGAGTTGCAGGACATGTGTGGGTAGAATTAAAACTGTAGTTACGAACCACTTACGTAAGATGTTTCGCAGTCGTATACACAAGGCAGCAGTACGCATCACTGCAGCCAGGATAAATTCGGAAATAATAACTGAAACCAATTCTAATGCTTTCACAAACAATTGCTACTGAGACAAGCCACAATCTACTGACAGTTATATAATCCAGTTCCATCTCACACTGAACTGCACGAAAGATCAATCTTCCCATTTTTGCCACTGTTTGTTAGTTTTGAAATGAATCTTTCAACACCACGACCGCGGTCTGACTAAATTTCACGCAGGATCCGAGCAACCACTGGTATATGTCGTCATAAACGGCTCTAGTTACCCGGCCGTCAAAAACAACCCAGCTTATAATGCATTTGGTAAATATTGAATGCATGGCTAGAGAGTTTCTAGATTATCGTTTAAAATATTGCTGGCCGAAAGTTGTCTACTGTATATGTCAACGAAACGAACTTAGTCGGGAAATTAAGCAAAAACTGGGGGGCAAACAGGGGCCAACCAAAACTCTGTGGGGCCATGGCCCATCCAGCCTCCCTTAGAATCGCCACTGCCATGAAACATTCGGTAGATATAAATTTTACACCTTATCCATTCACCAACAGGTCAGCTGTTCTGTTCGCTTATGCAGTGGCAAACTAACCCATGCGGTGGCAGCTGGTTACCGCGCGTACAACATGGCGGATTCCCTTGGCGACATCGAGGTGAAACTTCTTGGTGCGTCCTCATGTTGTCAGTTGACTGCATTCACATCAGTTGCGTTTAATGTTGTTTTTTAAATCTGACGTCATATAAAGTACCCTTTGTATCCCATTATTAGTTTAGACGACGACGAAAAAACGAAATAAAGTTATGAAAGGATTATCACAAACAAACTTACTCATGTTGAGTTTGTTAAAATCGTTTAGTGCGTCTGTTGATTATGTGAACTACAAAAATGTCAATGACTGTTTTGTTTTTTCATGGTTTAAACGTGAATCCAGTGGGGAAAACAGTGCATTTCTGCCATTACAATCTATGACTGCGGTTTTCATTAAGTTCAAATGCAACTGACCAAGTTATTCATATTTTTTCAAAAATGTGTAGCTCCATCCGTTGTGCTCAAGATGTGATATTCTGATCGGTCTTTTTTGGATATTGATGCAGTTGAATAATATATCCATTAAAATGTTAAAACGCTTACACATAATACTTTGCTCAGAAAGTGTGAAAACATTCCATGTTATGAAAAGCGGATGACAGGTGCCTTCACGTGGCCATCCTGTACGACAATCGCTACAAATGTCAACTAAACCTGTCACTACGAGAGCAACCACTGCTACCCGCACTGGATGTATTCGACGTGGGATGGGTCATAATACGCCCTTCTCAGGGCACGGCAGCAGAAATGCTGTCGAAGACGACCCACGACCCAACATACTCCAGCTGACCACCGAGGGGCTCACTGAAAACAAGATCTCCGTTGAGCAGCTAGCCTATAAGAACAAGGCTTTCATCATCGTCCTACAGGAGACCCACTGCACAACTGCAGACAAGCTAGTGATTCCTAACTTCTCACTAGCTGGGTCAATCCTGAGCAGGAACCACGACCTTGCCATGTTTGTCCATGAGTGGTTGGAATGGTCACTGGTCGATCAGTCTCCAGAACA
>JGI24158J21664_10004205_pt1 | contig 18438 bp, 9 predicted proteins | sample Ectturendosymbi3_FD_21664 | JGI IMG/M metagenome (IMG submission 21664)
TTGNTAGCATATCTGTAGCCAAAATTATGGGTCAAAAACCCAGTTTTTGGCCTAATTCAAAACTTTTCAGAAAAGGCACAATTTGCCCTTTCAGGGCAAACGTTGGCCAGCCATAACTCGGCAGCAGATTGAGGTAGAGGGAAGTTCAAACCCTGAAACTACTAGTGGCGTCGTGTAGTTTAGAAAAAAAAATTACATTTGGATGAGGGGTTTTGGGCCAATGGGATCATGATGTGGGTATTTTTCTTGGTTAATTATGTGACGTCATCATCCGATCCCACGCGCCAATATTTTGGCTTGCAGTATTTTTGGATTCTAGGCTAAAATACGCGTCTTTAGAGCCCTTGGTCAAGTTTCTAGCGTTTCTGGTTCAAAAGTTATGTCAAAAATACTCCAAATATGCCAGGAATGTCCCAGGGGATTAGCAGAGATTTCCCTAATTAATATTCTGCCATTTTTGCCATAACCTATCAACTAGAAACGATAGAATGTCCATCAAACCCTCTGAAAGCTCGTACTATAGCCTAGAATGCATTTAAATCTCGCGCGGTTTCGCGCCAGTGATTCGGCTCGATTTTCGGACTCCCATGGGACGTTGACGTCATGGATTGTTTTGAGAAACCTGTCAAAACATGTCGAAACAACCTGTGGGTTTGTAAACATAGCCGGAAAGGCCGAAATCGCATGGAGAAACGTGTTTTTTTCAGCCTAATCTACAAGTCTTTCCTCATTCAGAGCGGATTTGAACAGCTCTCTAGCTCGATCCGCTGGCGAATGATGGCCATTTAGAAAAAGGGTGTATTCCACCCCAGATTAGGGTTTGTGGGTACAGAAGTTTTCACCAATTTTTGTCTTTTTGTCCATATTTTCGACTACAGATATGCTAGAAAGTCATTCAAGGGCTCCAAAGACGCAGATTTTGTCCGAGTTTCCAAACAAATCTTGAGCCAAAATAATGGCCTAATGGGTTGGGGTCCAGGGCCAGGTAAAGGTGGCCAAAAAAAGGCCAAAACACCCCCACTTGTAGCGGTCCCCCAGCGAACCCCAAACCGAAAACGAAAAACGTTTTTTTCGATTTCAAGTAGAAGACTTTTTGAATCCGTGGATGGTTTGGATAGCTCTCTAGCTCAATCGGCTGGCGAGTTATGGAGTTGCAAAAATTTGCAAACTCGGGTCAAAAAAGTGGCCCGTGCGGGACGTAAGGGGTTTGAAAAGTTTCCTTAAACTGTCTCTTTGTTGTTTCGGTAAATTGTTCTTGGTTCGATATGCGTCCAACAGCAAAGTTTTCATGTTCCTTAATTTTGTAAAAACCATGTCCACGTATACGGTGGTTTCGTCATCAAATAGATCCCTATTAGGTCTAGAGCAGGGGTGGGGAACCTGCGGCCCGCGTGAAAATTTGATATGGCCCGCATCAGAAGTTTCGTTACCCAATTTAGAGTACAAAATCGCGTCAAAACGAAGCTCCATGATAAGCAGGTACTTAAGACAGTATGTCTTGAGAAGCCTCCATTCCTCATAGTAAGACAAAGGTAGAATTTTAGGATAAACTCAATTGTTGTTTGCGCCCCGCCAGAGATAATGCACAATTTATGCGGCCTGTGATCAGTGACGGATTTACGCATAGGCCAAATAGGACATGGCCTAGGACCCCGAGATTTTGGGGGCCCCGCGCAACTCTTTCCTATGACGACTCAATATTAACTAAAAATTTGCGAATCTGTGCAGAGGCATTACTTCAAATTTTACCTTGAAACGAGCGGAAATGCACATGTCTACTCTAGACTCTTATCAGTACAGTAACAACACGACAATATTGTGCATCTGGAGTGAGAGAGATGCAGGCCGTCTGTATGAAAGCGGTTACAAAAAAGGAATGAAAAAGAAAAAACGGTACTTAACTGATATACAGTTTTTCACCGACAAAAGCTCACATCAACGCAAGACCGCCAGACACTACTATCCTCCGATGAAAAGCAATATTGTCAGTATTGGATACTATGTTTGGTTGATTTTAACTAGATTTCCCGCAAACAGAGATTGCTTGTTGAAGCTCCATATGAAGGTCTCCAAACTTTTTTGTCCGACGGCCACATACGTTATTACACAACAGTCGGACGGGCGGACATAATACGTAATGTGATTGTTTCGCGATATATGATACATTTTGCCAAATCAAGAAATGCTTCGTAAATATATTATTTTTTCATTATTGACAAAATCTCTTCGCGGGCCGGATGAAATGGCGTCGCGGGCCGTAGTTTGGAGACACCTGATCTAAGACAATCGTGGAATTAAAGTCGGCACAACAAAAGATAGATTTTTGAGGGGGCACTACACATACGAGGAGCACACTTTCACGCTTTTCAGACAAACGGCCAAATAGGTCACACCTGCACGCGGCCTCAAAAACTAACAAGGCCTAGGGCCCCGCGGTGCCTAAATCCCTCCCTGCTCGTGATAGTAGGTTACCTACCCCTGGTCTAGAGTTTCTGGGTATTTTCAGCTTTTTTGGCAATGCAAAGTCCAAAGTCTACACCATTCCTTTCTCCAAGCACTGCACGACGCTTTGTCCGTATGGCGTGTTGCTGGACGTTGAGCCATTTCGCGTTTTCTACCGATCTACTCCAATTTTGTGTTAGGCAGTGATTCCCCGAAGAAAATTTTGAACTGAACAAATCTTTGTTTTAGTGAGTATGAATATTTTAAGGCTGAGCCAGCAAAATTCTAAATTAATTACTAACTTTGTGAATTATTAGAATAAGTATAAAATCTTAGCGAAATAAAAACAAAGTACAGTGCATATATAATTTAAATAACTTTAGATTTTGGAAAGTTGCAAGTGCGCGAGAATGAGAGTTCACTGCGCAGATGGTCTAGTGGCGCTGTGCATTTGCGCACCTCAGTGGGAACACTGGTGTTGGACAAACCTTAGTCTTTTCCACAATAACACTTGGTCGTAATCATCAAGTTCAATCCGCGATTTGTTCAAAACCATTGTTTGACCTTCTGTCAGCACAGCTTGCATTTTGCAGATTAGACGTTTTCTGTGGCGTTGAGTGTCTCTGTATCATTTTTCCGAGGTCTCCGTTTACTGGTGTGCTTAGTTAAGCTCTGCCGTTTAACGTGATGGGGTTGTTTCTTAGGCATCCAGTTGAACATTTTATAAATTTTAATTTGGTCTTAAAGCGTTTGCCGCCAATGGCGCAACTGCCACTCCTGTTCAAGCTTTTCCATGCTTCTATGTCTACTTTAGCAACATCCTTCAGTTTAAGTAAATTCTCAGGCAGAGGAAGTCAAAGTCAATATACAGGATGGATCAAAAGTAGTGTTACAGTTACTTCATTGTCTGTTTCACCTTAACAATAACGTTTCAGATATAAATCATAGAAAAAAATACTGAACCCTCATTCTATGCTACTTATTCATGTCTTAGAAACGTTATATATTTCATATCTTTGTTTTTTAATTTACAGGAACCATGAACTGTGAACGATGGCAAACAATTACAATATACTTAAATACGGATGTAAGAGAGCATCTTCATCAAGCCCTTACGCAGCGTTGGTCTGAAAGGCGCGGCAGCATTGAATGGCCACCATGTTCACCTGACACCAATTGATTTCTTTTTTTAGGGTGCAGTCAAGAACAAGGTTAGAAAAATCCCCACACAGTGAATGAATTGACAGATCACGTTTCAGATTCATTCACTAAAATTTATGGAGGTCGCGATTTGTGTTGCAAATTTAGCATCTTACTCCGCTTGTACCTGAAATAGCACTTTTTCAGTCATTATCCAAGATTCACGACCATGCGCGAAGATCGGAACAAAGACCGATTGGAAACTCACAGCTTTGCAGTGTTTGAGAAGGCCCCTTTTGCGATTACAGGGCGATGTAGCTCATGCACAACTGCATTTGCTTTACCATCCCGTGTATCAATTCCCTTGTTCCATCTTCCGTTACTCGTGAGTACCACTTCAAGTTACTTGAACTTCTCCACTTGCTGCAATGTATTGCCGCTCATTTGCAGCGCAAACTGGTTTGGGTGTCCAGAGAGACACGGCACCGCAGAATTTTAAGTGGTAATTTCCGGCTTGGTCGCACGCAGCTGAAAACCGACAGTGTGGGTCCAGCTTAACCGCCTCAGCACCGGTGTCGGACGTTTCCGCTCCTGCTTACACAATTGGGGCATGGCTCCTTCTGCGACTTGTGACCGTGGCACAGAAGAACAGACCGTTGACCATTGACCATTTTGTCTTTCATTGTCCAATCCATCGACCTCCGCAGAGAGTGCATGGCGTGACGGTACTGGATGACGAGATAATCGAATAGCTGCTCAACACCTGCACCGAGATATAATACGGCCTAGCAACGGATTGAAACAACTGTTCATACGATCAAGAAGAGTTTTGGCAGCTAGAAAATCGTCAGTTGTGGTGATGGTGTTTTACTGCCAGAAACGTGCCTCCTAGGTTTCCGGTTGTGTGATGGTGAGTGGTTTTAAAAGATTTTGAAATACTCTGTTTATCCGCCAAGGATGTCCTGCTAGTTGCTGAGTAAGACTCCTTTTTGGTCTTTGATAGATCTAGGAATATGAGATTTTTTTCCGCGGAGACGCCGGATGTTTTGTCAGAACACTTTGTTGAGTTGCAGCTATTGGAATCTAGTTCATGTCTAAATTCGCATTTTGGATTTTTTCACCGTGAAGCCTGCGGACTTCCAAGCCTCAGCGTACCACTAATGCAAAGAAGATTCAGGTGTGCTCCGAAGCCAGGCCTTGTTGGCTACTTTCGAATTTACCTTCTGTCTCCGCCGACGAGGTTGCTTTTTGTCATTATTCGCCGCACTGAGTTGTTTCCGCCTACATGCCGAGCAGCAGATGAAGCTACATTTGATTTGAACAGGTTCCACTTCGCTTCTGCGTGTGCTTTGCCGTCCGAGAGTTGTCGGAACAAAGACGATACGCTGTCTGCAAAGGTCGTTCTCATATACTTGCCCACTTATTTATTCCGTAGGCCCTCTTAGACCTGCACGTTTTTGTAGACTCTGTTGTTTTTTCCAGACGTAAGTTGCAGGCCACCTGGTGGGGATAAGTTGACAGATCGGCGCACTTTTTGACACGAACGTCCAACACTGATTGGAAGCCAATTGAAACTATGCAGAAATCAATGAATGGTTGTTTACCCAACGAGTCTCTGCACCAGGTGTGCTTGTAGAAATGCCGGGTTGTAAGAAAGTGTTCATGATGCACAGTGCGTTTTTACAGCACAGTTGCAACAGGGGTTTGCCATTGTCATTTGCTGTACGTCAGCATCAATATGTTGACATATCACACCCAGCCTCGTTCCCACCGCGTGCATTTAAGTCTCCCAAAAGGATTGTGGATTCGTTAGCTTCAACCCTTCGCAGGGCATTACGAGTTCTTCCACGAATTTCGTTTACTGCGCACTTGCGTTTGGAGCGAATGCCTGCATCAAACCAACGGAGCGGTACAACAACTTCAACCTCAACATGCATACCCTTCCTTCTAGTGGGATCCATTCATCAACAAAACTGGCCAACTCCAAGCTTACTACAGTAGTATCCCTATCTCAGCCTGAGCAAATGTTGGTGACTCAACGCCTAAGTAGAAGAATTTCCACCTATCGTCAAATTCAGCAGTATTAGAGCCACGGCGCTTCGTCGAAGAGGTGGCAACAACATCTGGGGAATATCGTTTGATTTCCTCGACCAGTTCATGCTCTTTTCCGGTGAGTGAAGTGATATTCCAGTTAACAGCTTGTGGCAAGATTGGCATTTGCGTGTAGCTTTCAAGTCTCCCAGTGTAGAAACACTCTGGGTTGTTCCCATTCGCCTCCTCAGTTGCGTGGGGCCTCCTGTTGTGGATAGGTGATGAGTATAGACTGTCGCGAATTTTTCCAACGTGCGCCTCTGCCTAAAGCTCGGACGCGGTCCATAATTGGTCAGGCGCGCGACGACCGATACTTGATGGTTTTCATTAATTTTGCTCTTTTCATGGTAATAACTGCCTAAATTATACCGTTGGACAAACCGGGCGCGCAATTTACACAGGAACTTTAGCAATATCAGGAGGTACCACGGGGAATGCGTTACTGATGGCATGTTTGTGTAGAAGAGGGATTAAATTATGAGTCTAATGCAAGTGCAGGCATGAAGCAACTTGAAAAAAGAGGTTGTGTCTTGCGCTATCACGTTTCTTAACTGGACAGGGTGCACAACTTTTTTGATCTTTTTCTACCACAACTCCCTACAAAACAGTAAGAGCTTTTTAATATCTCGAAAATACTGCGTATTCTTTTTCAATGAGTTAATTGTAGTATGAAATGTGAAAGTCTAAAAAGTTTCTTATGCTGTTTCGGTGGCAATCTAAAAGATTGAGATCACATCTCTTGACATGATTTTACGTGTCAGTCTTTATGAGAGGCGGACAGTTCCAACCAACAAGTTATTTGCATTTGTTACAAGCTGGATTGCAAATGCCTTATCCGCGTGGTCAACGAACCTGTGAAATCGATCTAATGAGATACCCTAAAACCAGGCGTTGTTTTATCAAAATTAGTTATTTTTCTGGAAAATAGGCGTAGGAGATACATAGTCATACTGAAGGCGTGTAGGTGTAAGGGACGGAATCAGGGGAACTCTAGCTCATCAACCACTTTACCTTTAGGCAAAATCATTTCAAACACAAAAATTTGTGAGTTTGTTGCACTAAATTCCTCGTTTTGTAAATATTAAATTGCCGAAATTCCAAGTTTTTTCAAAAGTTGTTTTGGAGAAGGAGCCTCTTTATTGTTGTTAACATGTTTAAAATTGATTTAGAATCACATAACGAGAATTCGAAGGGTAAGATTTTTTGAAAAATCTACTTTTTGAGCATAAGCATACTTTTTCAGGCAAAAAGTTGTAACCACCCAGATTTTTCGTCCCCTGCACCTGTGGACGCATATGTCCACGGACAAAGTTTATGCAAAAACTTACCAGAATGGATGGGTGGCCAGAAAAACGTTAATTGTTGACAGTCAGCATTTGCTTACTTCCAACAATAACGGAAATACTCAAGCACGCTTGGAACACCAACAGCGCCTCCAGTGGCACACTTCAAAGTTTTAGTTTTTTTCTTGTTGGCGGTTTCTACCCAAAACTGTTAATATTTCCAGAACGGTGGTTACTATGACCAAGACGTCGTGAAAACCGGAGCAAGCCCTCTCGAAACTGCGGTAGTTATTGGTCTGGTGGAGTGAAAACAGTCTTCTAGGTATTTTATCATCATAGTTTTGTTCTAACTCTGTCAGGTTCATACAACCGGAAGTTCATACAACCGGAAACCGGAGCGCACTTGGATATGTTTTGCAAACATGTTCTGAAATCAAGAAACAACTGAACTACAGCACTTACAAGTAATAAAAATTGTGTGGGTCTACCAGCAAGACAAAAGGCTTGTGTGCATGGATAGTCCCCAAAAACCTTGCTACAGAGCGATTACACATGCCCCAGTTAACTTTTACCCGCTTAAACCCACCGTTATGGTAAAAAGACAGCGCATAGAGCAGAAAAGTGCGAAACCGAAAACCAACTTTTAAAAGGTTAAATTAATTCAACGATACTTAAAAGTCCGTAAATAGCAGAAATAAAAAGTAAAAGTAGGAAATAAGGGGTGGATCTATTTTTCAAAATCTTTGTCTGTCTTCTTTAGTCCAGACCTAGTCTGGTCATTTATAAACCCTGAAAATAGATGCTACTAAATCTAAAAAAAATTTGGGACCGGATCAGCTATTTCTGGTAAGGAATTGCCAACCCGTTAACGTAAACTCTATTTTAAGAAAGAATTGTAGGAACAAGACGCTACTCGTGGCTGAGCGTGACAGCGCTCTGTGGTGCTCCCGCGCAGCATGCTCTCACACCACCCAAGGAGCAGGCCAGCCTGACCTCAAGCGTCGGCTTTATTCCTCCGTGCGTGCGGCTTGTGCCGCAAATTATCAATTCGGGCTACAGCCACCAAATACAATGCCTACAATTGCAGGTGATAATATCATCCTGGCTCGTAGTGGCATTTGGCGGGACTTTTATCACCGTAAATACGTGGATGTTGTTCTGGCGTGCGGGGCAAGATCGTCTGCGTGATATTCAAGATTTGCAATTTGATTTCGTTCACATTATAGTAAAGGTTTTAATTAAAATAGAAGGTTGTTTTGGAGGGTTGTTCCAAATTAGTTTAGTTTCATTCAAAAAAATCACATATTTGGGATTTTTTCTTTTTTAAACCCATGCAAAAGCAAACTACTGACACATTCTTTAAACACAAATAGCGGCATTTCGGCGTACTTTTGTGCCCGGGGCAAGAAAACGCCCTCGGCGGCCCATTATGAGTTTTTGCAAATCTCAATCTTGTCAGTAAGTGTTAGTACCACTACAGCGCGATCAGAAGCGTTACATATGGAAAATATTTTTGCCTGCAGCTGAAACCTTGCATTAGAATTTTCTTCTGTTCCGTTTCTGGCTTTGAGGAATCTCGGTCAAATTTTATTGGAAGTTTTGCAAAAAGTGTTTTTTTCCACAAACCACTGGGCCACGCTTTGACTTGGTTTCTGAAGCATTAATTTTCAATTTTGTCAAAACGGCTTGTCAACTCAAAACAAAAGTTTTCTATTCGCAAAATTGCTCCTTGAATCAATTCATTCACGAAAATAAAAAAAATCACGATAACTAAATGGCATATATATAAACTTCTCCTAGACAGGTAGTGGAAATAAACAGTAAAATAAGAAACTTATTTTTGTGAACCAATTAAACAGCAACAAACTGTGTAATTTTTCAGCATGCTTCTTAAATTTGGTGCAAAAACTGAATCTGGTCTCTGTACATATCTGAAAAGAGTCAAAACGGCAGAAAAAAAGTTTTTTTTATACAATTCAAATTCTTTCTTTGGTTAAGTTGGCCTTGCGTCAACAAAACTTTTGAATGCGTCTTGCCTGTAGACCAATAAACAATGGGATTTTTTAATTGAGTCAAGTTTTTCGCTTTGCAAGGATTGGTGCAGCTTGCCACGAGCAGAAACTTTCAACATTTTCAGGTTTCTATTCACAAGCGGAACTTGACTTAGTGGTATGCCGCAAGAAATGTCTTGACGCAGTTTCCAGATTGCAATCATCGATAACGCCGCGGTCTACACCGAGAAGAAAACATTCTCGTCATGCGACTTTCGGATGTATAACAAATAAATTTCGTTATGGGCTGGTTATAAAATCTGGTTTCTTACAAGATTGGTATATTTTAAATTATTTTCTAACGAAATTGGGTTGACTGACTGGCGTTGAAGAGGGATAAAGTTGATTGTGAAGCAATCTTGCACTTTGCGTCGTATTACCAATAACTTCTGATAGCGTTAATGTTAAAATACATGATGTTCTACTGAACAAACTGATTTCATCTACAAGGCGTCATGGTTTCAACACTTTATATGTTGCAAGTTTGATCTAAGAATTTAATTTCATATCCCAGCCGAAACCTAGAGGCCTAATTTACACAGAACGTGTGTACACGTCAAACTTTAAAGACATAAGATATCATTGAAAATTTAAGTGCGTCTATTTTTAAGTATCTTTTTTGTATGAGGGTAAAATTTTTCACATAGTCTAAATCAGAGGTTCCCAACCTGGGGTACATTTGCCTATCCGAAGGGGTACATTTAAGGTTAGCAATAGAAAAAAAATATATATTTACATATCTTTTATTTCCAAATATTTATACATATATCAGTGAATATTATTTTCAAAAGCCGTTGTATGCATATTGTTAAATATATCTATGATTAATCATGAAAAAATATTTTGTCATAAGAAATTTAAGGGGTACATGTTCATCTGTGGAAATGCTGAAGGGGCGCATGGTCAAAGAAAGGTTGGGAACCCCTGGACCCTAAATCATAAAAAATTTTCAATTACGACTTACAACAAACGCTTAACTTCAAAATGTACATAATCGATCATTCCAAACGTACTTTTTTAAACCTTTTTCCCTTTTGAGCTCATGTTAAAAGCTTACAGAAGCTTCTAGTCCGTGGATATTGAAAATCGAATGCTTTTAATTTGCAAAATAAACAAATGTTAATGTTCGCATCTCGGGATCGGGTGACTCTTGCCACAAACGTTGGTGAAGAGTTTTGTAAGAGCTTTTCTGTTATACCATCATATAAATGTTATTCCATGGCAATTTACAATAAAGCAAAGGTTTATTTTTCATTCTTCGAACAAATTTTTGTTATAAGTTGACGGTTACTGTCTGAAAAATTGGGCCTATATTAAAATGTAGGAACAGTGACATTTTGAACTAATTGTTTGGCTCTCCGTATAGACATTCTGGCTTCTACAGTTTCTTTCCCTGGACAGAAGGTCTGACAACATATTGCAACTGTAATTTTGGCTGAAAAGCTTTCTTTACGTGTAGAGTTATTTAAGTCTTTCTGCGGTAGGCACCCAACCGATTAAATCTCTTCAAAGATGTGCAAACAGATTGGGGCTGCAAATGTTGTCAGTCCATATTCACAAAAAAATTTAATTTGTTGTCAGAAAGGGAGGACGACCAAGTGCGCAAATTCCAATGTCAGCAGGTCAAGCCTGTTCTGCCATTTATCGATTAATAAAGGTCATCCCGATAAGATTTTAGGTGCAAAAGCGCCAGCCCTACAATAAAATACTAGGGAACGACAATGAGGCGTTACACCAGAAAAATTAATTGGAACTGAAAATGCTCTCTATATAATTATCGCTTGCCTGGTTGGTACATTAATAACAGAAAAGTAGAAAATAGCTCTTGGGTGCACTGGATAATGTCCTGCTTTCAATCACTGTGTTCTGCGAAACTGATCGCTGGAGAAGTGAAACAACCATGCATTGAAAGCGAATTTTATACAGATTAGAATGAAAAATACTGGTGCCATGGTGTTTACATTTTGCTCATGATGAAACACATGGCAAGTGTACTTTTAGCCCAAAAGTTGTCTTAATTCTGCGATTGTCATCCCCACATCTAAAAACAAAACCTAAAGAAACATCAAGGAAAACGTTTAACAGGTTGTGGATTTTTTGGTTGTCCCTAGTAAAGTTATTCCCGAAACAACTGTGTCACTCGCGAAATTCATCACTGGTAGCAGCCTACGTTCTTACCTTGAACAAGATTTTTTTGAGTAGACAAAAAATATTCGCCTCATCAATACTAAGGTCAGTTTCAGTGTTGAACCCTTACAACTGGTTGTAAGCACTCTACGTGAACTTCTGTTGTTGAGCGCTATTGGTGCAAGTTCCAGGTGGCTTTCACGATTAATGTGCTGCAGTTGCAAATCTATGAAACATTTTCTAGACGCTGAGGTGGTGCAGGAAAAAGTTCAAACACAGGTGAAAGCAAAAAGCTTTAATTTTGGTTAAAATCGATTTAATCTGGTTTTAGCACGGCCATCTGATTTGATGGTTGGCGACGGCTCTGCTGCTCATTCAGCTGTTAAGAACAAAGTACGAACAACTTAATGCATGCGTAAGTATTGATAAATAATGCATGAAACCAATCTCGTCGACCTGATTGCCCACATGTCAAATTGTAGTATTTATTGGGCAGCAAGTTGTCACGCTTGCGTATTTGCACCAGCAGATGCTGCTTTGAAAATACAAAATGATGGTGAAATTGAGGTGCAACCATCTTTGTCTGTTTTTACGCATTTTCGCTTCACGTAGGAGAAGCAACAGTAAATGCTTTAAATGCTATACTATTGCTAGACTATTCATATGAGTTCAATACCGCTAACACTATTTTTGTGCACAGTGTGTTTAAGGTTAACTACCAGCAAAAACTATCACATAATTTTGCAGTTGCGTTATATGACGTTTTCTTCAGATCATCTACATTAAGATTACTGCAATATTTTTAATTTTTTTTGCATTTTTTTCCGAAATTGAAAGTTGTACTGATTCGCCAGTTATGAGAGCGTAAAAAACAACCCTTAAGAGGAAATGAACGCACTAGGTGCAGCCAGGGGCTTAACGAGGTTAGATGGCGCCCGGGGCAAGAAGCAAGTTTGGCACCCCCATGTTCGAACCTGAGGTTTTCGGAGGCAAATGTACTGTATTGAAGAAAGTACTTGCGACATTGATGGGACATTTCAGCGTCCCCCGCAGTCATTCGGCGCCCGGGGAATTGTGTCCCCCTCGTTACGCCCCTGGGTGCAGCTTACAAAAAAGTAATACGAAAACGTCACCAACTGCTTTTTTACATATCTTGCCTTTTAGATTGTGAAATATTGAAATTAATCCTGTTTTCCGATAGATCCGCCGCATCAAACGTTGTGTCTCAGTCGAATCTATTCCATTTTTATGATGCGAATACTTCTTGCGCAGTAATCGTATTATCGTATCTATCAAGTGACAACCTGACAGATTGAATTCGAACTTTGTAAGCTGAAAGAGATTTAAATTCTTTTTCCTATTCTCAGCATTGTACATTTGTGCGATTTTTGTGTTTTTATTTCATCCGTCACCAATGGATCATTACTCCAACCGAAACAAAACAAACATAAATCGAAAGTAAACAGTGTTATGGAAAGGCGAATGAACGCAAAAAGTAACACATGCAGTTAACACTTTTCAAACGCATTCTTCCAACATTCCTTGACGAAAGCTTGAGGAATGCAAAAGAAGATATACGAGAAAATTGAAGCAATATAAAGAAGAAAAATAAATAAATACGAAATCAAAACGCTACTCGCTTTAAAAAGTATGGCTACTTGCTAAGGTTTGGCAAAAAGACGATAGAATCGGCATTTTTTAAACCGCGGCTTGTGCTTCCAGAGACAAGAATCGGCAGAAAGAGTTGCGACAGGTACGATTTCGTCAGTTTTTCGGCAAACTAAATGACAAGCACTAAATGATACAAGAACAAAGTTGCCGGTGCCTCATTTTACGTGCTTCTTGACTTGCAGCTCTTATTAACTACGTGAGCACCGTATCTATACTCCGATGTTGGTTGTAAAGCGCTAGGTAGTGATGCCTTTGCATATAACTGCTGTGAGTTGGTGAAGAAGGCCCGAACAAAGCAGGTGGCAGGCTCGGCTGCAATTGCAGATCAGGCTTTCAGCGTGGATGAGACCAAGGAAGCGCTACGTTTGTCCATCATTGGTTCACGCGAAGCGCTTACTTCGCCTTCAAGGTGCGCATAACCGTGGTACGAAGTCCAGCGTGCAAAGTTTTAGCAATGCTGCTTCGCCTCTTTCGCGGCGATGACAGTGAAACGGAAGACTCAAGGTCGGAGGCAGAGCTACAGCTTCCCCTGCTGGAATACTCTGGCAAAACCGGGCAACAACTGTCCACTGTCGCCTTGCTAGGCCTTCGTTTGAGCCATTCCACAAAACTTTTTCGCCTTTTGCCGAACGACGACTTCCTTTTCGGCATGTTGGGCGTGGGCGAGCTTAGTCTGCTAGAACACGATTCCTGGTTGCAGCAATTCTCCAGAGGCACTTCGTTTGCAGGTACTTCGCTGGGCTCTGAGTCATCAACGCGGTTTGAAGGCAGAGCGCAGTCCATAGAGCTCTCTTTTTCTGGCGTAGCGCCAGCACACGAGCAGCTGTCCGTCATGTTAGAGCAGGTCATGACCTGAATAAATTCGTCTAGACTGACTAGTCCGTCACCGTCTCGGTCGGCTTCTCTCATCATGTCCTGGACAAAAAAAAACGCTTTGTTAGGCAAAGGTTAGACAACGCGAAGCTCGCATCCGTTTCTTTCAAACTCGTACTTCTTGATAAAAGTCATATGAGAACTTCCAGATATACAAAGTTTAATATTACACGCGAGCTCACCTGTAATTCCTCGTCGGAAATGTCATCTCCCAGGCGACAAAGAAGCTCACGTAGTTCCTTCGGCGAAATAAACCCATCGCCGTCTCTGTCGAACTCACGAAAGATTCGCTGAATTTCGTCTTCCGAGACGCAATCCTGTACAAGCGCAATAACATTTACATTAATGGGTTGCTATAATCTTTCGGTGGTCCCTTTTAGGAAAGTTGTGCTTACACATTCTCGTTCTCCGCGAAAAGGTACCGTTAACCAAATGCAAGTTAAAAAAACGAATGTTTACCAGGCGAGCAAACACTTCTTTGGCGGCAGGTACCAGCTTTGTCGCACACGGCGCTTTTTCTTTTAATGGGTTACTTATTTGCTGTTGCATAAAACTTAGAATAGATGAACAACAGTAAAAATAGCAAAAGACGCCAACAGCACACAGTGGCCAGTCCTAATAAGGAAGCTTCATTTAAAGTGGTGAAGTGGAATTCCGAAAATTCGAGTTACCACCAAATGGTTTATGGCACTATCATTAACGGGCAAGTGCCCGAGGCGATACCTTTTCTGTTACACGTGCACGTGCTGTGCGTTGGTCGTACCTTGCCCGTATCAAAACAAGTGCCAATTTAACTAGGAAACCATGTCGATGTTGTAGCAAGAAATAGAAACGTTTGCTTGAATAATGGTCGCTGTTTCTGGCCGCCCTTCCTCTCAATTCCCCCGGGTCGCAAAAATCTCGTTAACGGTTCTGCAAGCGCCATCGGCAGGAGAACCCAGGCACGTTCGCCTCATGATTGATTTTTGGAGTCGCCACGCGACGAGTGACGTAAAATCATAGAAGGGCAACTTTGCGAACTCTAAACAAGTTTGGTTCGTTTTCAAAATGCTATCTTGCCTTTAGCACTTGATTCTTTCTCTCGTAACTAGAAAAGCGTTAAAATTAACTGAAATAATTTCACTTACCGTGGCAATGGTGGCCATGATTGCCAAGAAGTCATGAAATGTGATGAATCTTGTAAGGGGAGTAAGATTGTCTTCCACCCCCACAACGCTTGCAACCATGGAGAAAAGGTCCTGGCCGCAAAGCTGCATGCCGATGGAGCAGAGAACAGTTGCGAGATCCTGCAAAACACGAGATAAACGGTCATTCATCACCAACGAGTAGTTGGGTAGTGCACGCAGTATCTTACACAGGGTATAAGTTATTTCTGGACTGGCGTAACCTTATTATAAGACCAGAACTCAAGCAAAAGTAATTTGCTTGGTTGAATAACCGCACAAGAATTTGAAATTTGTTTCTCACATTTTAGATCAAATGAAATAAACTTGTAGCCCAAAAACCGCTGCGAAAGTACTTGAGAAAAATAATTGACGTTCCAAAGTTGTATTACTTACCCGCATGGTAATTTTTCCAGTGCGTTTCTTGTCCAACATTTGAAAAGCTTCCTTGTATTCCAGAAGAAGTTCTTCTGGCAAGCAATTTTCCATAGTCTAAAAGCAACAAAAAATATTTTTTTATTTTTGCCGCTTGCAATGCCGGGCAACAAAGTGCGATAAATAATCCGATAGGTCAGCATGCAGTGTTTTCAACAGTTTGTTTGGTTTGCTCATGCTCCTTTGCACAAACGTTTATCCAGTAATAATGGCAATGGTAGTGAAAGCGGGTTAAAATACCCCGTCGATTACAAACGCACAGATAAGTTTTGTTTTTCAACAAAAACGTGTTGCAAGTTTCATAAAATCGTAACATTCGCAAGCGGATATTAAAATACGCTCGAAACATGAAAATGTTTCAATACGTTCTAAATTTTTGTAATTTTATTCAGAGAAAAATCCACTTTTCTGTCACATCATATTATTTCTTTCTGAGCAGCAATCGCTGAAATGTAGCTTCTTCAAATTTTCAAGACATCCTACCTGTTGCATGTAACTATCCACATCTAATAAATCCGTTGAACTTGATTCTCTGTCACGTAATCCTCGCATTGTGAAGTTTGCACAATCTTTTACTTGTCGGAGCTAAGGTAAGCAGTAACGCCTACTTCTTTTTGTAAGCTTTGAGACAGATCTGCCACAGATGCTATTGCAGCTGGTTATAAAATACGCTGCCTTTTTCTCTTCCACTGCCTTTTTCTAGTATATCAGCAATGCGGATCTCTGTTCGTTCGAACCTGTCAGGCCGAACATGTAAAATTATGCCTGGCTGGTAGCCTAAGAACTAACATGCTTGTGTTTTCGACAGCAAGTTCGATCCGTGGTGAACAGGGGATCTCAGGATTTTTTTTAAATAACCATACGCAAAAAGTTTATTAAAACACAAAACTACAAATCGTTTTGACATTACGCCGACCATTTTCAGACACGCTGAACGATTTTGGCCAAAAGCAATTTACAACTTAAATTTTCAAATACTTACAGTTCACGTTTAATGTTTGTCCTTTCAATAACTGACTCTTTATGTGCTCTGTTGAGAAGTTCTGTTGAAATATGCTTATGTCGTGCATGTTTCGAGCATGGGGGTATATCTATGGCCAATGTTGCCCGAAGTTACCTGTTGTATAACAAAAGCAAATATGAACTATTTGGCCATGGTTACATGACGTGGGACAAGAAAAGCTATTTTGGTCAAAACTAATTTACACATGTAGATGCACCAGTATTGCGCAACCTTTACCTTGTTTGTGATCAGGATTGTCGCAAATCATTTGGCCATTTTTCCTTAAGCACCTTGTGTTCCTGAAACTTGCAAAACAATCCTTGAAAACAATGGCCCCTCGTGGCTGTGATTCGCCGGGGTGCTGCAACTGCTCCCCAGGGTTTCAGATTGACCTTTTTTAGACCAAATTTCAGAAATCTGACCTCGTTTCAAGTTGGTTGGCCTAAATAATTTTATTTGGCCTTTTGGCCTTTCTTGGCCTCATCTCAAGTTGGTTGGCCTTAAGAAATTCGTTTGGTCAATTTGCTGTGTTTTGGCCTTTTTACGCTGAAAAATTCTTTTCAGAAGGAAAACATTACCATTCCATTTTTTAGGCAACACCTTTGCAAAACTTTTTTGATAAATGCTATATTACACCAACCCGGTTTCGAAATAAAGTTTTCGCGTAATCACAGGAAATGTGTGCACGTGTGGTGTACATTGTGTTGTAAGCGTTAAGCAGACTCAACGCTTGCAGGCAGCAGGTCCGCGTCTCCGCGACATAAATGCGACAATGATGTCGAGGAAGTGAAAGGGGCTTTTATGATTCTGGTCGTAAGTACAGGAGTGAATGGAGATGACTTTAGCATGGGTGCAGAAAAAGTGCCGATGGATCAGCATGCAAACCGTAGCACCATTGTACCCAAACTGTGCAATCTCACAGTCACAAACCATGAAAAGTCAGAGAAGCATCAGTAAATGAGCTTCAGTACAATGCCAAAAAAGACTTATTCTTAATTTTGAAAAAAAATTCTGTGAATATTCTTGTAATTCATATGTTTCTCTGTGACAAAGGAATAGCAATACCACAAATAAAGGTTTGCTTTTTTCTGGTGTTCAATCAGTTTGGCCTTTTTCTGGCCTCTTTCTAGCACTGTTTGACTTTGTATTGAAATTTTCATCTGGCAACCTTGCTCCTCCCAACAAAAATTTTATAAAGAGCGAAAAGTATCACGTTTTCAACGGCGGTGCGGATTGTTATGACGTATAACACTTCGCTTTGTACGATCCAGTTGTGAGATTTCCGTGCATTGCCCTGTTGCAGTGAAATGCCATGGGATGAATGACTGGTGAGGCATGTCGTTAACGTTACAAGCACATACCTGCCGTAAGAAACAACATTCAGCTTGTTGTTTGCTGGTACATTGCAATCTGCCTTATCTGACACGTAGCATTCCCTTCACAGTCATTCAATGCAATAGAACGTTTGCTTCCCACCCCTCTGTGGTTCTTAAAAACGTCACAATTTATCACGTCCAATTGTACCAGTCGCGTTGACGTAATATCGAGAACAGAAACAACCATAGGTGATGATATCACACATCTGTACTAGGGAAAGAAGTGTATTTTATACAGTGGTGGGATTCAAATTTTTTAAGAACAGATTCTCTCATCACAGTCTCCAGAGCCAAAAATAGCTAAAATCGTAACAGCTACAGTGAAGTATGCATATATGGAAACGTAAACAAAACCAAAGGGCAACGCTTGCGGTCTGTGCAGTCTTTGTAACGGCGCTCTAGTTCGAATGAAATTTTAGTCGAATCTGATTTTAGTCATGTTTTTCACTACTAAAAATTAGTAACAGGTCTGTGAGAGGTTTGTCAAAATAAGTTATAAGTAAAAGGTGTTCATGGGGATAAACTGAGAACCCCTGACTTAAGCCAACAACCGGTTCTCGGGGTTGAAGAAATTCCAAGAACAGGTTCTTGCATACCGGTGGAATCCCACCACAGATTTTCACTTAAGGGCAGGCAATTGTTCTCCCAGTAAATATTCAAAACTGTTTTTTGACATCACTAACCAAAGGCGCAGCCAGGGGGGGTGCTGAAGGGGCTCAAGCACCCCCTTAGCGATCAGAATATTGATGTTTATTTCTTAGTTTTTCACCAACATTGTACTGT
>JGI24158J21664_10004206_pt1 | contig 18428 bp, 12 predicted proteins | sample Ectturendosymbi3_FD_21664 | JGI IMG/M metagenome (IMG submission 21664)
GGTCTCATCAGTGGAGGACAACAGTTTTGCCCGCACAGTGGCCACTGCCGTAAAGTATTGCTTTAGTGAATTATCCACGTGTAACCAGCCACTATTAATTGTATTAAACTTTTTGTAGCTTTTACCTCTATTATTTTAATGCAGATGCGAGTTTTCAAACTAGCGAAATCCTGGCCAACACTCAACATGTTAATCAAGATCATTGCCAATTCCATGGGTTCACTTGGAAATCTTACTCTAATATTGCTCATTATCCTCTTCATCTTTGCTGTTGTCGGAATGCAACTCTTTCGTGATAAATATGGCCTCATAATGGTGAGTCTTGCTGCNGTGGAATTAAAAAATTGTATAATTAGGACAGGAAGAGAAATTTTAATGTGACGATTGGATGACCTACCCTCACGTATTGACGGTTCATCATAAAAGTTTGCAGTGAAAAGCACGCTTTCAAAACTTTCGAAGTCTGCAAGGCAATGAGCTGAGTAACCAGCTTTGGAAAGACNCCATCTTAGGAATTAAGGCTGTATGTGTTTGTTGGAAAATTACCTGGAGGACCGCCTTCAGTGAAAGCCGACTGCGGACTGAAAACATTATAACTATGAGAGCGTCTCCCCCTGCAGAGTACAAGTTTTAACTTTGATGATGGTGAAGCTGGGAAGAAAGGATAATGTGTAGATTGCTCGCAGATTGTCAATTTTTTACTGAACAAGACAAATACCCGCTGCCAAAAATTTCCGACCTTGTCAATAGTCTTGTGCAATTCAAGGTGTTTCAACGTTTCACTTGAAAAGTGCGTATCGTCAGATTCCGATATCTGAGTGCGACTGAAAAGATACTGCTTTTGAAGTATCCGGAAAACTCTGAGAGTTTTCCTGTGTTCCGTTTGGTCCAGAAAATCTGGCATTACAGAGAATACACGGAATGTTCGCGTCCTATGTGAAGTGGTTTCCCCGTCTTGCTGACCGTGTTCATCGTCTTCGAAAAGTGCCATGTTTTCATGCGGACGAAGCGTAAATAACAGACGCCAACATCAAGAAAGATATTAAACACGCTAGCTGACGCGTTATTTACGTTTCCACGCCCTTCTTAGTATAGTGGGATGCCTCAGCTGTGGCAGTGTTTGCAACCCTGAACCAAGGCGGTAGAGCGGTGGTGTACATGTCGTGAACTTCACAACGAAGCGAGCTGAGTTATCCGGCAGTCGAAAAACTTTGTCAATCACCGAAGCGGTGGTGCTTTAAGTGGACTCATTTGCTTAAANCGCAGCATGTTACCTTGATCGCNTATCAACGTTCAGATGCTTTCATGCTGAAACCGCGCAAATGACAGATGCCGGTGACATACTGGGAAATGGTTTTAGAGGATGCTTTGTATACATCCCGTTCTCTGCTCCGTATCGTTATGAAGAAGATACCGCACGAGTTTTTTGAAGTTTGCACATCGATTACCAAATGGAAGAGCGTTGCTTGCTTGGCTGTCTGCACCAGGGTTGCCAACTNTTCTCACAACAAATATACCAAATCCTAGTCTAATAATAGTCCAAATACATATACCAAATTCANATCTGTAACAAAAACTTACAACTTAATGCTGTTTTTTCAATGTTTTTTTTACTATTTCACTTAGTGTAGTANATTATTAAAACGTGCTGTTGAGCAGTGCNATCCCCTGCCATCGGCATCAGTGTGATGCTGAACACTCACTTTCTACTTTTTTAACTTAGCAGTGGCCGATTTATTAACCACTAGAAAGTTTGACTTTCCAACACCTGCAACTGCGTTTTTATTTCTTTTGTGGTCCAGCGCATCATTATGCTCTATAACAGCTGCTTTGCGGTTTGCAATTTTCTTTTTGCATAGTTAGAAGGCATACACAGCACCGGCAAATGACTCCTTTCAAGCGAGAAGCCATGTAAGTTATGCAGTATCAATCACTCTTTGCTAAATCTTCTGCCACTCTCATGCGCAACATTCCCACCTTTGGATGCATTGGCTGACTAGAATCCTATACCTAAAGCCATGTTCAGTTTTTTCAATACTTATCAGCTCTCTTCCGGTCATGTTTTCCGCTAACCCGCTTTCTTCCATGTTAAGCAAAATCACTAAACTTTTTTAATATAGCTTTACCACCACATGGTTTCTCTGTTTCCATTTTGTAAGATAACAAATAAATTGGTTTAAAGTCGCAACTCAACCCTCTGTCAAAAATATACCAAGCACTTTGAAAATATACCAAAATTTTCAAATTTGGTATGTATATATATATATACACCAGGACTTGTACTGCAACGCAAGTTCAATCGCAGCAGTAAACAAGGGCACCGTTTGAGAAACCTTCTCCTGGGTTGAGGGTTTAAGACTGTGAGTTTATGCAGCATGTTTTCTGCCAGTCTTTTATACGGTACCCGATGTGGTTACGTTACATTATAATCTTATGTGATGTATTCGGTACGGTCAGGTATTAGCTCGTTTAACAAACCGTATTAAGGGTCGATTATGTTACATCGATATCGAAACAGTGGTCGTTGCTGTGCCTGTAGCGCAGGTAACGATATCCAAACGTCAAACACAAGTTTAGGAGATGATCCATGCGATGCTTGTCAGGAAATACGATCTTCTTGTTTTATATAGGAAGCAGAAAGACCTCGATGGCATATGCACGATTTCCTTCATTCTTTCTTGATTGTTTTTCGAATTCTCTGTGGAGAATGGATAGAAACTATGTGGGACTGCTTGAGATGGGGTGACGAAATATCCTTTCTTTGCATTCCTGTATTTTTACTTGTACAAGTGGTTGGGAACCTTGTGGTAAGATGTGTGGTCGATAACCAATCAATATCTATGCTATAGGTCATATAACTTTTTCCCGTCTGTTTTGCATCAAAACATTTTTTCCTTGCAATTGAGCGAGGTGCGCTTAACACAAAAAGCCAAGAAAACAAAATTCTGAAATTGTAGTATTTTGAAGGTGAACCATGCTTTCCACATAAACAGTATCCTTTCAAACTTGGTTTTGCTTCTGCGGAAGAATTATGTCTTNCTTCTGAGTGCAGCCTTGTCACTAGTTCATNTATTTACTGTACACTAAAGAATTTGGGGAGGGGTTGTGGAAAACTGTGCGTTTGTTTGTTTTTGATAATTTAAAAAATTTGTAACTGCCCTTACGCAAACGTTGCGCTATAAGAAATGCTTTGGAGTGAAACCTGCTTGACGCAGGCGCAGTTACACTTTCCAAAATCCAAACGCTCGTCGTAAACACTAGTCGTGATAAACATTTTCGATAGTCAGTTTATGTGAGGTTTGACAACTATGCTCCTGTTTTGTATTGATGTAACCTCCCCATTTTCAGAAACCTGTCAATCTTATCCTCAAAACCTATACCTTACGACCCCAGAAAACACTGTATATTGTAGTTCAGAATAAAATCATTTCCCGTTCCAGGTTTTAAATCTCTTTCTCGCCCTGCTACTGGCTTCGTTCAGTGCAGACAGTTTTGTCGAAACGGAGGAAGAACAGGGTCCGAACAGCGTCCAGTTGTCAAAGATGCGCGTCAGCAGATGGGTTGGATTAGCGCGAAGAGCAATTCGCAGAAGTCGAAGCAGAATTTTTAAATCTTGTCGGTAAGGTTTAATTAATATGCATACAGGAACTACGTCATAAAAATTCTTTAGTTAGGCCGACGTCACTACTTCTGGTAGTCCATCATGTTTGTTTTTCTGTTCTAAGTTTGAAGCGAATGTTCGACTACAACGGAAACCTGTGCGAAGATTTTAATTAACGCTAATAGTTTCATCTTTGAAATTATTCAATTGCTTCATCTGCATGGGTTTGGTAGGTGATTTTTGCCAGCCGAAATCACCAGGTGTAAGGCACAATCAAGCGCAACTACAATCATATACAAACAGGGAAGGAGGGCAAATGTAGAGTTTCTTGTTTAGCTTTATGACTAGCTTTATAGGAATTTTCGTCACCAGTGCGATGTTACATTCCTGCCAGTTATGAAAAAAATTATATGATACATAACGTATGCTCCGTGGTGTGAAAACAAAGAAGCTTAGTGTTCAGAACGTCTCCGTACATCATTTGCTATGGAAGGATTGGCAGGCGTAGAGTCTGTAAAAATATTTTGATGACGTCTCTGTTTGCTAAAAATGGTATTTATTCCTTGTTGTGCAGTTCATTTCACTCGTTATAGAATTTACTGTATTTTACAGTTTTTTCTCCGTTCCAATTGTTCGCCGTTTCACAATCTTTTATATGGAAATCAATTGCTACAATATTTGTAATAGCACAGAAAGCAACATGTTTTAATACTTTATCTTGAAAGAAACTTGAAACAGTTTTCTCTACTGGTAACATATCGTCAGACATGGATAGTGTATCAGCCATCAAACTGTTAAAAATTCGAAAGATCTCCAAAAGTCTGTTTCGATTTATCTCACCTTCAACCATATTCTAGACTACATTTTGGCTGCCAGACACGTACAGAAACTTAATCCATACAACAGTCTCCATTAAGCAATAGTGCAAGTTGAAAAATTGGCTGAATCGGATGAGATTTTTTGTGGATGTGTTTCATCAGCAGTGGAGACGTAATGAAAATCTTGTGACTTCAAAAACTTCTGATAAAAACCTTTGGCAATTTGCTAATTCTCATGTTTTCACACTAAAGAAAATGCCCTTTGCATATTACAATTTCCGCGAAATTTTCCAAATTTCCGCAAAAATTTCCAAAACAAGCCACGGAAAAACAGTGTTTCCAAGTTTGCAAATAGTTTTGATAACCAGAAAAAGTTGTTGCAATTGAATGTAAATTGCAGAAGTTTTGTGTGTGCCAGAATACCTGGGAGAATGGTTGATCGTTAGCGAGCGCGGGCAAATGTTGAGTTGCCCAGTCATTTATAGACGCATCCCCCAGAGAGTCCCAAGGAAAGGCGTTCGTTATCAGTTCCCCGCACCTAGACTGATTACATTACATGGCTGAAGAGCTCAGCCTTCTCTTTATGAGATTATTTGATGCATAGCCAAAGCCTTGCCACTCGTCACCACACCAGACTAGAGTGCATCTGGAAATAATGATAGTTTCAGGGTATTCCATTTTTCCAGAAAAACTACAGAAATCCTGAATTGCAGCCCCAACTCCATCACTGGCTGCAGTTTAGTGTTATGCCTGCCCTTCTGCTCCGAGCTTAAATGCCTCGGAGTAACGTTGGACAGGTCGCTCAGGTATCGCCGACACCTTGAGTCACTTCGCAAGAAACTGACATCACGCGTCGCGCTCATGAGACGGCTTGCTGGCTCCGGCTGGGGTGCTGGAGCAACAACTCTGCAAATAGCCACCCTAGCCCCGGTTCATTCAACCGCAGAGTACTGAGCTCCTGCATGGTGCCGCAGTGCTCATGCCCGCCTCATCGACCCCGCCATCAACGACGCCTTGCGAACTGTGACTGGATGCCTGTGTCCTACACCAGTGGACAACCTTCCCATCCTTGCAGGCATCCAAGCTGCTGAGTTTCGTTGCATTGGAGCCACACTGTCTCTAGCACGCCATCATGGAGCCTGAATACCTGCTCCACTCAACGCTCACCCNTNNATCGAGTGCAAATGCACGGCGCCTCAAACAGAGACCCCCATTTGTACCCGCCGCACANCAACTCATCAGTCCATCTGACAATAACAACATACGTGCGGCGCACTAGGCGGATCACCAATGGGATGCGGAGTAGGCTGACAACCCCACAAGACTCCGCATTTTGATCACCGACACTCGGCACCCGCACCCACGTAGCGACCCACCCAAGAAGAGCCTGGCTCCGACTTAACTGCCTCCGCGGTTCTGGACGATGAGACAATCGAATGGCTGCTCAACACCTGCCCCGAGATCTAGTGCAACCAAGCAGTGGTTAGAAGAACTGGCTCAAAGAAGAAGAAGCGTTATGCCCAGGACTTAAAAATTTCGTACGATTCGTAATAAGTGTAAAATTTTTTAACTGGAAGTGCTGATCTTGTAACCCTGGCCAATAAACTAAGCATATAACATACAATTCGTTTTGGTATTTAAAAAATCTCCTCGATAAATTTGTAGATATAAGCTTATTTAATGAAGCAGTAGATGAAAACAGCAACAGCAAACGAAAGCTGTTTGTGTGCCGGTGATGTAGGATATTAAATCATATTGCTACTTACTTGAGCATTCCGAGAAAGATAAAAACCCTGCGTGAAGTGCATTTTTTGATTCGATTCAAGTTATACAGGTTTCGTCTTTGTGACAGAAAATCGAACCCCGCTCTAACAGCGGATGGACACGTTACCAATAACGGAGGGGACAACCGTTCTCATGATGAAGTTCGCGTTGTATTGGATAGTCCTGGCCAATTGCAAGAAAGTAAGCAGGGATGGCCGAAAATATCTTCTGGAGAGGCATCTCGTAAGTCCGAATGTGACACAGCGATGGAATCAACAGATGGCGGATTACCGAGCAAAGAATATCATAACGCGGTACCGCAGTGGTTTATTATTAAACTTTCATGAGGTATGCGGTTAAAAAAGGGCTAAAGTGCAGTGAGAAAACGCTTTCTCACATGGGTTAGTGCACGACTGGCGTGATGCCCTTTTAAACGGCGCCTCTATGCCATCAGTCACAAATACATGCCTTCGCCTGTCCGAGTTTATGCGATACTAAAGCGTATGCTGCAGTTGCGGTTTCCTCCACAAAGATATTATGCAGTTCAGAACATCAAAGCCATATGACAAACATGCCCCAATCACTAGTGAGGAAACTGCAACTGCAGCATACGTTTTAGTATCAGATAAAAAGCACTCACCACAAGGCACGATGGGGTCTTCTATGCACAAATAATTATGATAGTTTTGAGTCTTCGCAAAACTACATCAAATTGTGCCTGAGAGGAATCAAAAAATCACTTGAATAATTCACAATCAAAAGGTATGGATCCCAACTAGAAAGAGAGCAGGCCTCAAATTGACAGCCTTAGTGAAAAGTTGTGAAGATATTTTGTAAAATCTTGCTAGCTTAAGTTGCCTCGACCTTACTTCATCATATAATCCTGTTTGTTGCGGGTGTTAGCCTCAGATGCGAGCCGTGGAGGAGTTCGCAGAGAATTGGAGAAACGCATGCCTGACAAACCTTCGCCTAAACCTGACCCTTACGAACTCCGCGCATCAACGGAGCTGTAGTCTCTTGTTCCCTACAGCAATTGCAAACGGGCGGAAGGCAATCAGGGCAACCTTTGTTGTTACAAAATCCAACAGATGTCAAACTGCAACGGAGATTGATCGTCAAACACGGTTTCTGAAATACAACAGAAGCAACGAAGCGATTCTACCAAGCGCAGCAACAGTAAATTATCAGACCGCACTATCCATTATTCAGTGTGGCAGGGCAATTAATCCTTGAAAGCGTGCGACTGCGATTACTTTCACCGTCCCAACTGACCCGAGTCAAATGAGGCCACCCACGTGAAACCTACGTAAGCACACGTCGGGGCGCTTTCCACGCTTCAGTAGCTTCATTTTTGTGTGACTTGTAAATAGGTGCGCGTGCGGTCGTCCTCGCTCTTTTCGATTTTGCAGTGTAGGGAAAAGGTTGTGATTTCCGGTGCAGCTAACCCGACGTTATGTTTAGTGTGAGGGTGGCTTACGCTGTAGTGACCGTTTTACTGTATGAGGTGCAGCGACCGCTGCAACTCACTCAACGCATGCTTCTTCGGTCGTGTTAGCAGTATAGAACATAAGAAGTTCTTCAGGCCCAAAATTTTTTTGTTATGAGTAATTCAGTTCAGACATATGTGAAATCTACATTACCCCCATTTTCATCAAAAATCGTGTGATTTTTTAGTACAAAGTAACTTTGTTAATGCTCAAACAGCTCAATGATAGTTATATTTTCGGTGTAGTCTTTGTGATAAACTTTAGTTGAGGGAAAGCATATATATATATATTTTTTGAAAACCGGGTCATGCACACCCGACGTTTTGGTTAGTGTGACAAAAATTGAACGATAGTATTCCAGGGTTACAAAACTGGGACATAAGTCGCTGTGCGCCGTTACACTGTTCACGATTCTCTCAGATGGTGTAGTAGTAAACGTTGGCTTCACCAGGGTGCTTTGAGTTTAAAGTATTTGTATTTAACCTCCCTTTTCTCATGGAGTTACCAACCCGAGATTTTTGACACTGCCCTGCCAGCTCTTGAGGAAGCACGGATTGGCATTTGAGCGATATTGCTTTTGTGTAAAAAGAGTCACCTCTTGATTAAACCAACTACATCTTTTGTTTAGATCGATTAGTACCTGAATCAGAAGTGTGCAAAGCATGTTTTAAACGCTACTAATATTTTCCTTAAACTTGACTGGTTTTCTATGCATACAGTGCTAAGCAGAAACAGTAAATTTATATTGTTGGATAGAGGTTGCTAATCACCAATATACCCGTTTAGCCACTCCATTCCATATAACTTACTGCTTAAATTATCATGCTTGCAAGATTAATTTGCTTGTAGTAATGTATTGCTAGCCGGCTAAGTAGTAAGGCACGTGTTCCGGTGTTACAGCAGGCAGGGTTCGGTGCCACATGGGCCATAGAGCAAAAAACGTACTTGCATCCTTTCCAGCCTTGTGCTTGACGGTAATGGATGGTGCGAAGGATGTTGCTAGCCATCATTTTATAATTCATCAGAAATAGGCACAAGTCATAAATGTGGAACTCCAGCGGCGTTATTTTGAGAAGCTTGAAATCAAGTTGCTACTTCAAACATTGTGATTCAAGTCCGAGCCCAGTCAAACTTGTTGACTTGTCTCAAATCCTTAGCGATCGCTGTGGAGTTATTTCGAGGGAGTAGTTTCAAATTCTTCGCGTTTACTCTTGGAGGCATTTAAAATTCTTCACTTGTGCTGCCGAATTATTTCGAGACCCTTTTTTCCTTTTAATGACAATAATCGAAGTAAAGCTAGGTACGCTAAAGATGGTGTAGCATAAATAGTAAATCGAAACAAAAACGAACTGCGTAGGAGTAAACAGCAATAAAAACACTTTAAAATTTTATAACAGTTAGCACCGCCCATACAAAAATTGTCTGAGTAGTGAGTAATCATTACAAGTCTACCATTTTCAACTCAAGCCTTTTTCGAAACAAACTGATAGGAAATTCAGCTAAAGCAGTATTTCTCAAACATTTTATTCCATCGTCCCCTTTTCACTCTTCACACGTCGTTTACCCCCCCTCCAGACTTGATAAAGCAAACACAAGGTAGCAAATTTAAAGAGTTTTATGTAAAGAAAGTATTAAATATCTGAACCAATCCATTAAATAGCTGAACTAAGCAATTGTAATACGGCATTAATATTACGTTTAGAATCCTTGCGTGAAATTAATCCACAATGTAGCCAGTGGAAAACGCTTAAATTTGAGTTGAAAACACTAAGAATTACAATTGGGGTCTCAGTCGATTATCTTTGCACATGCAAAATCGGTAAAAATTTTGTAAAATTTGACATAATTTGAGACAAAATATTTTGCACCCGGTCTTAACTATAGGCGGAACCGTACCCGGGCACACAGACAATCCAGATTAAAAATTTAACGGATAAATTACTTTAGCAATAACCTCCAGCGATTATCATAGTAAATTAGAATTTGCCAGAAACTAACAAGTCACAGCAGTAGGCCATGAAGTTAGCTGAAGGATTGATTGGTGGTTGGGCATTTTCGCTCCTTTTGTGTTGTTTTGCCCCCCTATCGCTCCCTTTGTTTTTTTGCCCCCTTGCCTCTCAAAATCGCCCCCACGAGGGAGATTCCACCCACTTTGAGAACCACTGAACTAAAGTATATTAGACTCGAGTGATTGAGGGTGACTTAAAAACATAACCTGTGTTTGTTATGTCATAAGACTCTACATTGGAGTCTGGATGGAGGTTTGTCAATGATTCCAGCGGTCATGAATCAGGTCATTACTATAAAATTAGCCCAGAGGCCAACTGCGCTGAGTGAAGATGGGCGATCTCAATCTACACTTAACATTCTAACTAAAGCACAAAACCAGTGTGAATAAGCTTACCTTCCCTTTATTGCACTGCCTAAAACATGCTGAAGAAAGGCTTGCTCAAAAATGTATATTATTGAGATGGTACCACTTTTTAAACTGAATGGAGACTGCTCTTAGAGTAAGACCAGCAAATGTTTTATGTTAAACTAATTAACCACTGCAAACACATGCGTTCCCGTATCAGGCAGTTCAGTACCCAACCAAAAACCACAGAATTGTCTCAAAAGGCAAACGGCAGAAAGAAAAATGCGCAATTCAAAAGTGAAATCTAAAATTTAAAATATGTTTCTCAGCCTTATATTCGAGAAAACTTTCATTTTCAGATAACTTTTTGTTGCGTCGACTGATATGTTGGCTAGAATTGCGTCACTTTCCGCCATAATTGATATACCGTCGACGTAAATGTGTTGAACCAAACCTAAGCAAGAACTTCCTTACGGTTATTCCATACGGAAACTTCTTGCCCATTTATGTGTGCATGGAGATAATTTTTAACTCTAAAAGTTAAAGGGGCCGAGGAGGCATGGCAGTGATTAAAAGTAATCTACTTTTTATTACATGACTCACGTATTTTGTTTAATTTTTTAACGGTTTCTATGGCCAAACGTGACTGCAATGTATTGTAATATCTGCAACCACGCCGAATACAGTGAAATTGTCAAATGAAATGCAAACTGTTACCAATACAGCTGAACTAAACGTTTGATAATCCTATTTTCTGCAGGATACAGTGGTGGTGCCAATTGCTTCACTTGAGTCTGATCTTGACCATGGTGATAGCAGTGACGATTCTGACAACACCAGTTTGTGCACAGACGTTATCAAGGTATCGTATCGAAATTTTTACATAGTTTTTGCTTGATTTGTTCATGCCACGCCCAACACTAGTGTTTTCAAATCGGGGTAAAATTTTAAAACCCGGGTTTCGGGTAACTGAGAAAAGAAACCCGTTTTTTTTCGGGTTTTGAAATGAACGCGATTTTGAACGATAAAAACCCAATATCATTGTGAAATTACTACTGTTGGCCCCTGCGCAATTTATTAGCGAATTATTAATTAAGCACAGCTTTTCAAAGATGTGTATAATAGTGACGCATGACAATCAAAGCACACTTTCATCATTCAGTCTGTTTATGAGGTTTGCGACAAATAGTCCCGTGGCTGAAAAAGCCCTTTATGGTTCCACTGATTTGGGTTTGATTGTAATTAAGGCACGGAACAGTTTTTCAAGGTTATTTGACCTCATCTTTTTGGCCTCAAAAAGACTCCTTTCCTTTTTCGCAATTTGTGATCGAATTTCTTCCTGTGCCTGAATAGTTCTGTGGTCTTCACCCTCATGGATTACACCATGCTCCCTCATGGAGCACAAATTGCACTTTGGTGTTGGTTGAGCCTTGTTGTATAAGAAACGGCATTAAACTTCTGATTTTCTTTGATTACCAACGTCTCAAACTGAATTTGTATGATTAAAAATATACTTAACGTTGCTTCCAAAGGAAAGCCAAATATTTCGTAGAAACTTATTACAAACTGAAAAGGAACGAATCGATTTTGCAAAGAACCACAGCTTTTGTATGAAGTAGCACATAACAGCTCATAAATGAACTAACAAGTAACTATGAAACTACGGCATGCTTTTGAATTACTACCTCACGTGGTAGTTATTTAATTAAGTTAGCTGAAAGACTGATGTTCGCGTAGACATTTATTATGTGCAAAATGACGTCACGATACGTCTATATAAGTCAATTGAACGAAAATATAAACGGACCAACCACGAACTTACGGTGGTCAACGAGCAAAACCCGCACCTCGTGCCTGATGATAATAGTTTAAAGTTCAAACGTGCTAATTTGGCCGTTACACGCGCCAGTCTGTAACTCCAATGTTGTCGGAATTGCTAATATTTGAATGCAACAGCAATTCCAGGTTTTTTAAAATACCCGGGTTTGGTAGTAGAGAAAAACCCGGGTTTCGGGTTCGGGAAAACCCAGGTTGGAAACACTACCCAGCACCGAACAGATGCGACTGTTTACTTGCATACTTGCTGAAAAATATTTAGTTTCAGCCTCGATATGTTTTGTTTTCGCGTTTTTTCAGAGCTCAATCGACACCGAGTCGGATTCAGACCAGTCAATGACCAACAGCGAATTCGAACGAAGAGAGGCGCAAAAGAAACGTCTTGCAGCGCCAGCCAGTGAGACGAAATTAAAATTTGTGCAGTGCTAAGCTGTTAACGCATAATGTTGAAATCTTTGAGTAAGCAGAACATGCTTTAGGTTTTTCATGTACTCCCCATGGGAATTTGTACTCAATGATTTTTTAAAAGCATTGATGCCTTTTTCATCGAACATATCGCATGTCAGTGTGGTCCACCTTTTATCGATAAGCTTTATGCAACACGTGCAATGCAAGCAAATTAAGTAATCATATTATCAACTTGGAAATACGTCAGTTGGAGGGGTTTCCGTGTTTCTTTCCTTACGTGATAAAGTATGCTGCAGCTGAAAATTCACCAGCAGTACGAAAAATAATTAACAAAAGTTGGAAACTGTCGTCAGTTTTTCTTGGTGAAACATTTACGTAAACTGTAATAATTCATTCGTTGACCGCACATTCTCTGACTAAAAAGGGATGGTTTTTGCATTAAATTAAACTAAACGCATGGAAGGTCGGTAAACATTTGAAACTTTCTAGTTTTTTATCTGTCGAACCACATAAATTGAATGTGACCAATTTTTTGAAAGCACTTGTGTAGTTTCTTGACTTACAGTGTAAGCATGATGTAGCCCTGTATGCATGATTTAGCAGTGTATGCATGATGTAGCCGATAATATATTTTGCAGATGAACATTTAGACGAACCTTCTGCATGCTGGCCTGACAAGTGGAGGAACAGGTTCAAGTGCTGTGATCCATCGTCAGAACGAGGCTTCCATAAAGTGTTTTGGAACGCCCGCAAAGTTTGCTTTCGCATTGTCGAGCATAACTGGTTTGAAACTTTCATCATCTTAATGATCCTCCTGAGCAGTGCAGCGTTGGTGGGTCATGTTGGAATACAGTATTTGTTAAATTGTTGCTACGATTGTATTTTGAGCACACCGTAAAATTTTTTTTTCCCAATCTGAAAACTATCAATAACCATAGTTCGACGTTCAGGCCCATGTGGTCATGAGCAAGAAGTGGTGTTATTTAATCTGAAATTTAACATTCATTTTTGTGTTCTCTCGCGGTTATTCGTTTTAACGTGTTGACGGCACCAGTGGCTGCATCGAAAGCTTGCCAAGCGCATTTGTTATCACTTCTGTACCATGAGATTTAATGCAAGAAAGCTTCGTCTAAGGTTGCTGAATGCGATCTCTTATTTCAAAAGAAAAAAAACTTACAAATCTATTCTTAAGAGTGAAAAAAGAATCATATTAATAATTCAATGTTTACTCCAACGTTTTTGTATAAATATTTATTTTTTTTACCTCCCAATGCGTTTTCTGCTGATGCATTGGAAATTTTACAAACGTGTTTTTTTGTATTTTCCGGTGAGGTCTCATAACTCCTCTTGAACTCTCCCTGTAAAGTAAGCAATGCCTTACGTTATTTTTCTTTGATTTTTAGAAAATAATTGTAGTACGAAGCGCTGAACATATTGAAAAATATTTTGGTATATGAAAACTTTTGATTAACTGCAGCGATGAAATACGACTTAGGTGTTTCACTCAACTACACATCATGACTTGATTGTGGCAATTAACCGGTAGAATTGAGGTAACTAGAGGTACCAACGTAGTGAATCACTATGAGGTGGAGATGAAAACAATAAAAGCGAGGGATTGCAGCAGTAAAACAAGATAGAGACCAAAAAATCCGGCGTATGTGCTAGTACTGTATTGTTGTCATTAGCATTTTAGCTGCTCCAGAAAAAGGTTTAATTGCAAAATTATGCATATGGTTCAACACCACCCTTGCCACGTACCATACGCTTGATGCCAAAACTTTCAACCTCCGATCGAAATACTTTGTATAAATTCGTCTTTGAATCAGCACCATGCAATTGCAGAATTGGCCGTACTCTATAAATTAAAAGCACTCTTTGCGGCACGCAACTTTGTGTGCATTCAAGCACCTTTTCATCTGACTCACTTTGTGGTTTTTGAACATGCAATCACGAAGGCTTTCGAGGACGTTTACTTCAAAGATCGCAAGACTCTGGTGCGAGTGCTGAAATACGCTGACCGTATATTTACGTACGTCTTCATATTAGAGATGGTGTTGAAGTGGGTGGGCTATGGATTCAAAAAGTACTTCACGAATGCGTGGTGTTGGTTGGATTTCTTCATTGTTGGGGTGAGTTCATGCAAACCCAAATAATGAACAGTTTGTAATTAACGATTTGAGAAATAACAAGTTACTCGATAAAGTCCATCGCTTTTTCTTACGCAGATTATTTTGCATGAATAAACAACATTGTTTTGCATCGCATTAAATATAGCAGTCAAGTCGCATTGCTTCACTTGTATGCATCAGTTGTCGATCTAAATATTGCAATCGTGGCACGAATGGTAATAGAATGAATTTTCACAAAAGTCTGATTTCTCAGAGTGACGTTTTACTTTGGTCAGATATCCTTGGTTAGTCTTGTTGCTGAAGCTTTGGGTATGGGCAACGTAAACAGCATTCGTTCACTGAGAACATTGAGAGCACTTCGGCCGTTACGAGCAATGTCGCGATTTGAAGGAATGAAGGTAATTAATTATAACTATCGCACATAGAATAACATGCAGTTTTTTGGGTAAAAGCCAGTGCACTAGTGATTTGTTTTGCATATTTTCAAACATCACTTTAACGACCAGTTTTTAGTGGCATCACTGAAGCGCGATTTTCAGGTGAGGCAGACGATGTTTTCGTCCAGATCTTTTGCTATTTATGTTTTACCACTGCATTTATTTGTAAGTCATGAGTTAGACTTACTGTAATTTTTTATATCCAAAAATCATGCACTTTTCTCGTTTTAACGACAGAGTGCTTTAATCTACGTTTGTGGAAAACATTTCCTATGTATTCACAGCTATGCAATTAAATCATACCTAGCCTGGAGAAGTGTACTAAACTAGTTTGTAAAGCTAAGCCACGTCTACACACTAAAACATGGTCAGGTAAGCACAAAGCCAAGTTACCCACAAATAAGACGGTAACCTCTCCGTTCTGAGCACATCGCTCCAGCCTAGCGGTCTTCTACAATTTTGGAAAAGCTACAACCCACACTCACTTTTCAAAACCGGTAATGCACTCTGCAAGAATTGTCTTCCTTTACGTTTATGAGGTTTGAGTTATATTGCTGTTACAAAGCTGTTAATACCGTCTACTCCGGAAGTACTCCATGGAGCCTTATGTAACTACGTGGATGACAATCACTTATTTGACTGTATGAAGCAAGAAACCAATCTACACTCGAACCAAGAAATGATTCTAGAGTATTGTGGTGTGCTTTGCTAGGAAAACAGTCTTCTGTCTTTTAACAACTGGCGGCATTCAAGCATGAGCTGCTGTTTAGTTGAGTGTTGTGTATTTTAAAGCACCGCTAAATGACGGTCATCTTTTCGTTGGTAACTGCCTTTTTTTTGGTTGAAACTTGATAAAATTTGCAGGTGGTTGTGAACGCTTTGATAGGAGCGATTCCATCGATCGTCAACGTGCTTCTCGTATGTCTTATCTTTTGGCTTATTTTTTCGATCATGGGAGTCAATTTGTTTGCTGGAAAGTTTTGGAAGTGCGTTAACGTCACAAGCGGGGAAAAACTAGATCCTTGGAATGTTACCATTGGCAATATTACGTACGAATCGATCAACAAGTGAGTAGACGATGGTTTTAATTCCTCCTTCTTTAATGGGAGAAACGTTCTGTTTGTGCAGTTTCGTTCATTTTATTTCAACAATGCATCGACTGCTAGTTTCATAACACATAACCGTATCCTAAATTACTCCCGATTATCGCATTCTTTGCCAGTCAGCAATCAGTTCTGTTAAAGATGTGAAGAAAATGTTTTCGAGTGCAAGTTTCAGTCCAAGGTGCATCTGTTCCTGTTGCCCGGTCAAATTTGTTTGTTCTTTTCGTTATGACTTCTGGTACAAACAGCTAATAGCCTCTAGAAAATGACAATACAATGCGCAACCGGGTGATGGCGAACGAACTGGATTTCTGTGAAATTTGCAGAAAATACGAGTTTGATCAGAGTATCATTTTGTCGAGTTTTGCAAATCGTTGCTAGTTTGCACAAGCCTGAAAATGTTGGCCGGTTGCGGCCTTGAAATTAATCATTGCAGATTAAGTCTTTCATTGAAATTTACAGCAACACTGCTTATTACGAAGTTGTATTTGCAAAGTTCGTCAATCACAGGACACAAATGCAAGCTACAGTCTTCCAGCAAGTGTTCGAAAACAGATGTTAAAGAGTGATTGTTCATACGACATCAAAAACATTTCTTTGTTGACAGTTCTTGTGGTGTGCTTGTGTACAAAAAGGAATTGGTCAAAACCTAAGAAATTGGTTACTGGCATAATAACATTTAAATGCAGGTTGCACAACGAATCAGAAGTCCTTGTACAACATACGATTTTCCAAGTCCACTTTGTGGCGCCATCCTTAATTTACAGACTGGTATTTCCTATAGAAATTGCTTACGCAAACGGAAGAATTCAACACAAACTCTAAACGTTCACAAAAATAAGCACACACCAGCAGCGATTTGTCGTCCAGTACGGCTTGTGAAACACAACAAAAACAAAACTAAGAATTCTACTAGCGCAGCTAAACTGAGGAAACAAACTTCATAATCGTTTATTGCTGTTTATTGCGGTATTTCCAGTAGAATGAAACACACAGCTCAAGGTACGACAACGTCAACCCTTAATAACTAGCGAACTGCAACTGCGCGCTAATCCTCAGACTGCAAACAACAAAATGTAATTAATTATTGACGTACCAAAACGATGTTGGTTCTACAGCTGAGATGTTTGTTCTCCTCTTTTTATCAGTAAACCAGCTGTTTTGAATGGCAGAATTTAGCCCACACGCATAGAGCCGTAGAAGTCACTAACAAGCGTTAGACAGGGCTGTAAATTTATAGCACGTTAGCACAAGGAAAGTAAATGGAAGATGTAACATTTGCTGTGAAATTCAGTTCTGATTTCAACTGCACTCAATAGTGCAGGACAGTAAAAACTTTTTGACCCTAGGAAAAGACGAATATGGGCGACCACGTTACACACTGCGCGTAGCGGCACTATTATGATTAGTCATGCCAGATAAAACTGGGCGACCGCTAGACCTCTAATACACCTTTTAACAACAGTCAAGTGAGTAAGTAAATATTAAAAATTACTTTTTCCTTTTCACGTTAGCAAAACTTTAAAAAGCAAGTGCCAACTTATGAAACGGCCCTTTGCTTATTTCTATATGATATCTCGATTTACAGAAAGGGTGTGTGTACCAGGTCCCATTGGTAAAAATTACACAAATATTTTTTCGAAAGAAAAAATTGCTTCATTTACATTTTATCTTAACTTGTCTTACTATGTCTTGTTTTAGAACTATTTGCGAAAACTTGACACAAAGCTATCCAGCCATTCGTTGGGCCAGAGGAAAACTACATTTTGACAACGCGATGATGGGATATTTGTCATTATTGCAGGTAACTGTTCAACTGCCACTACAGTTTTGGCTTGATTGCCAAGATTCCAGGCTTTTATTTCTTACACCACATTTTTATCAGCCTCACAAAGGGAAGGACCAAAATTTTGTAAAAGTAGTGGTTTGACTCAGAAAAACATTACTATATGTGCCATTATTGCTCCACATCTTTCAGTCTGTGGAATTGCACTAAGGCCAATATCTTCGTAGTTTCTTCTTGTTTGTAGCATGTTGCTTTCAATGACCCCTCATTGGTGTACACGCAACATCTGCATGTTTGCTGTTCTAAATCAGGGGTTGTCATCCGGTAGTAAAATACGCAGTTGCAATGGAGAAAATTTAGCGAAGCAGAATTAAGAAAAATTTTTTGCAGTCATTAAAATTAACAAAATATAATTTTTTCCACAATATAAAAAAGAGCTTTACACCACACTGTAATACAAGGGACATTGCAACAAATAAGAATTAGGGCCAGCTGCTGGTGATGAAAAGACCTATCTGCATTCAACAGCAAGTACAGTGACACAATCAATATACTGAAGCTAGCTTCTCGTAGTGTGTATAGGCCGTGGCAGTGACATCACAATAAGAGCTATAGCCAAGTATGTACTTTCCACGATGGGTGTAAGCAAGGAATCGATCAGCAAATTTTTAATAGGAAATCGATTTCACGTAAAATTACG
>JGI24158J21664_10004207_pt1 | contig 18426 bp, 9 predicted proteins | sample Ectturendosymbi3_FD_21664 | JGI IMG/M metagenome (IMG submission 21664)
TCACACTGTTATTTCTTGCGTCACAGAGTCTTTTGGTTTTGAATTGCTAGCATTGCCAAGTGTTGCTTTATTTTTTTGACTGAAGATGGATTAAGAATAATCCGAAACGTCTCAAAATAAAAATGTATAGGTTTTTTAAAGGCTTTCTTAGTGTTGATGAAACTGTTAAGTCTATCCAAATTTTATGCTATAAAGTCGCTCGTTTTCTTTATTAAGTAGTGCTAATCCAACAAAAAACCAAATGTCTTCTTACCCCCTGGTGAGAGCGGGTCAAAGGGCACGCAAACATCGCCAGTTTACAAACATTCACTGATCAAGCATTCCACGTCGAATATCGTTCAAGAAATGATACAATGGAATAGTTGAGACGCTTGGTCTCNCTGGCGTTGACATTTCGCGTTGGGTTGTGCAGCATTTCCGCTGCGTCTTCACACCAGTTTGTAAACAATGTTTCGGGCTCGGTCGATCGGCGCTTGATGTCGTACTTTTAAAACATTCTCCTGCGCAATGTAAAGCAAAGGGTTGCATTTATGCCTGCCAGCGTTCATCAACACGGCGTCGTTTTGCAACCACTCGAGTGCAACCGCACTTCGTAATTCCCATTCAATTTCACTGGGTTATGTCAACATTCGGTTGGCTCGTTTCGTGCAACCGGCAAGTGCAAGACCGACTTAAAAGCGTTGCGTTGCGAAAGACGACCTGCGCGGCGCAAAGAAACTTGCTGCTGATGTGATTAACTGACCGTCTTTGCGCAACGTCAGAAATGTGAACTTCTTTGTCATTTTTACCTGGCTACTGTGTTTTGAAGCTGGTTTGCTGCCCCAACAAAAGTAAACGTCTTATTGCGGTGTTGTGTCAATCAAACTAACTGAAACGCCACACTTGAACCGTGGGCTAAAAGCGATTTCTTCTGGAAGATGCACGTTTGTCAAAGAATGATCATTTTTCATCCTTTGGACGTGCCCACTTTCAGGTTGTTTAGCTCGCTGTTTGTTTCAATCTTGGTGTAGAAATCGATAGTCTTGTCTTGCAGCGCTAGCAAAAGCGGTGGAAAGGCCTTTAAATCGAAGATCAGGTGAACGGATTTGAACGCTACATGCGATTAATTTTGTTGTATATTTTTATAGAAAATATCAGCTCAACTCTCGTAAAAACCGCAAAGTTAGCAGATAAACATTTATTTCACTGCGTGATGTTGTTGCTCCAACACTTATATTGCGAGTCCCAAACATAAATGACGATGCAGTAACGGAATGTTGAAGGGCTTTTTCATGCATGTGTCACTTGTCAGTGAAAAAAATAGAAAGTTATCCGTTCGAGCCGCCTAAATTTCGTAAAGGACATTAAGGAAACGTTAGTGCGAAAAATGATGATGCTATTCAAGCTCTGCATGCTCCAGTCGTCGTGACCAAAGAACCCAACGTCGAATATTGTGGCTGCGGTACCCCGTTTTGCAACTTTTGAAAGTCTTCAGTTACTCCCACTTTATTCTCCAATCGTGGGCAGGTTGTCATGTTCACGCGAACCAAGTGCCTCGCGACAACATTCGCGTCTTTCCTTCAGGTCGTGACGAGCAAACGCGACTGTGAAGCGCGGAATAAGCGATTAGCGGCCTGTCGCTGGGTCGTTCGTGATCGAGCCTCCTGGGTATAAGCATAAGATGGATTATAAGTGTTGGACTGCTCGGGAGAAACGGTCAGATGTTCAATCTTAAACATGTATTTTAAGCGGGCGGCATCGCCGTGCAGCCGGTCTGACGTTGCGTCGCATGCCCCGAGGGGCACCTAATGATGCACCGCATACTGAGACTTGTGGCCAGGCTGCTGCCGACCGCACTGCGGGTTTTGGTTAACCTTAGTTCATCTCCCGCCTGTGAAGTGTTGGCACGCCTCGTTTAAGGGTGGCGACGTTGGAAAAAGGTCCGTAACTCTCACAACATCTGGACGCCCGCCTTGGAGTTTGGCTCGCACTTCCAAACCGGGCAAGTGTTGTGGGAACCAAGTCCCACATTTACCAAACTGCAGCCGTGCGGAACGCGTCAATATTAGCCGTGCAGATGAAATCTACGTGAAACGAGGGCAAACACGAGGTTGGGTTGCGCACACGCATTAGTTTTCTTTCCCGAGGGTTTCAGGTGTTGCCGCATTTGCTTCAAGCCTCAACGACATAAACCGTAAACTTCGTCGCGCTCACAATTCTGAATTAAAGTCCACCGCTTTTGCTTTCACACAGAACGGGGTCAGTCAAGCCGTCATGCAACTTTCACCGGCGTGTAATTTTAGACTCGTGGCAATCGTAAGTTGGATTGTTCTATGCTTTAATCAGATTGTTCCTGATGCTAGCAACAGTCTACGTCGCCGAAAAGATTCAGTGTGAATCGATCGACAGCTTCGTTTGACGTGCGTGGATTGCGCGGTAGGGTTGCCCTGGGGAAACAGCGGCACATTTCGAGGAGAATTTTCTCAACACGTAGTAAAGGAAGCGGTATGTCGTTTGTGGTTTTCAGTAATACAGCTTGCTTCATTGGCAATTAAAACAGACACCAATTAAATTGAAGTAAATGTAACATATTATGCATTCCCAGTCCGCATTTTTAATAAAGTTACAGAGCTATACTTTTCAACGCAGACTGCTTATTGACTTCAGGACTTGGCATACCAGCGATGAATGGCATTTCAAGAGATACGCAGCAAATAATAGAGGTAAAACCGACAAAGCCCGATTACTATTACGTTCGTCCTTGTATAATTTTTCTGAATGATACTTTTTCTTGAAAGTTGCCTAAAATCAAGAGGTGAAAAATTTCGTAGACGTATTTAGCGAAGGAAAATGTATGTAGTTTTATCCGACATGCAATAAGGATTTTGGGAAATCGCAAGCACTGGCGATTGCGAGGTAAAGGTGCGCCAGAGCAAAAACAATGTGTTTGAAAATATTTTGAAGAGAAGAAAAAGTCATCTAATTTTTCGGAAACACGATATCACTCACACAGTCATCCCCTCTTAGTTTTTAAAGAAACATCTCCATCATTTCCAAAATTTGCACAATTGCCAATCTTATGCAAAGTTGCAGATTTGCTAAGACTTTTTCTGGCGCCTCCTAAAAGCGCAGTGCGGAAGGCATCGAAACCCTTGCCACGCAATCGATATGCCTCTAATCACCAGTAATATTCGAAAATTACCAAGTTAATTTGAAGCATCTGTTTTTGGTCTGATTCTCTGATTATGTTCTTGATAAACCACAACATTTGGAAAAATTATGATGTACAACCCCGTGCAGGATTCACAGATACTTATCCAAACCTGTTGGGCTTTATGCAAGACCAATGAAAATCATGTCAGTTTTGACGATTCCACTATGCTCGCAGTCTTATACCCAGTGGCGTAACTGACGGGAGAAAGGGGGCGAGGCGCCCCCCCTGGGAAGCCAAATGTAAAAACTGGGCCCCCTTTACTTGACATTTTGATATTAGTATTCTTTAATTTGTTGTTTTTCAGGGTGTTTTCGTTTTTTTTATCTAATACGGACAGCCATGGCGTCCAGAGATTCACTATCATTTCTTAACCTTTTTCTGTGTTTTGGCGAGTGGACCCCACTACGGTGACCAGTGGGCCCCCTTCAGCTTAATTTTGGCCCCCCTGGCTCAAACCTCTAGTTACGCCACTGCTTATACCCTACTGTCCTTTGTGGCGCGATACAACAGGATAAACGACAAAAATGAGGGAAATACATTAGCGTTTTGGTGATTCGTTTAAATGAAGATGTGATGTCTGTGATTACCACAAAGTCACCACGCATGTAATTACAACATTGACTTGGTCAGTGGCGTAGCCAGCCCAAAAATTTGGGAGGGGCCAAAAAGTTTGGGGGATGGCAAAATGCTTGATTTTAGGCGAATAACACTATTTTGTTTGGAAAAACGTCTCTCAAAGCACAAAATGACTATATTTTCTAAAAATTTCGGAGGGGCATGGCCCCTCTGGCCCCCCCTGGCTACGGACTGGGTGTGATTGTATACATGTACTGAAATTAAAACGAATGCAATTTGCAGCATTCATAATTTTGTCTGAAATGATACATTTGAAACGAGCTGCCAATCTCTGTCACTACGATTTCTCTAGATATCATCTAGTACAGTTCAGTCATGCACTAATTGTCGCAGTTTTATCCCTTAGCCAATGTTTTTGTTTGGTTTTAATAATTTTTTTATGATTTACTTTACATGCTTAACGGTTCAGTCTTCACAGATTCCAAATTCACGCATTCAGCTGATAAGCAAACTTTAAAGATTTTTTTACTAACTGCAAATAACAAACAGTTGCATTTCACTGATTCGACGCCACTACGATTTTCTGAAAATAGTTGACACTATATTTGAAATGATGGGTTTAGAGTCGACCACAAGAGTCCGGAAAAATATCCTTCGATTCTTCCTAACTTTTAAAAGTCTGGGCTTTGTACGAACAACCTGAATCGTTTCAAAGCTAAAATACGATTGTGTAGCTGTTTCTAAACAGCTTCGGCAAACAATCTGCTAGCTCATAATGAGTGGCGGGGCTGGTTCCAGAATCTGCAACGGCTTGTACATAGCAAATCTTAAAGTGGGTTAAACCTTTTATACTGTCAGTGTTTGGGTGATAATCTTCCTCTACTGCAGTGGTTTTCAACCATTTTTATACACCGCCCCATTTTGCAACCCAATTTAACCTTACGGCCCCCTTCCGAAAAGGGGAGGTTTAACTAACTTTTGAAGAAAAAATTTCTAGTCAGGCATATGTAATGCAGTTGTGTTTGCACAATAGAAAATCACAATGACTAAAAAATAACATACGATATCACTACGTTGCGCATAGGCTCATCTATTCAAGTCATGCACATGGCAGCATCAGTGAGAGAGACCCGTGCCGTGTACAAATCACTACACAGCACAACTCATTGAAAACTAGAACTTCCAAGTTAGTTACCGCAGTCAGATATCTAATTTACAAACAGCCCATCCTTACGTCACAATGTTATTCGTGCGTTGACAAACGCAACAGTGCTGTAACGGTCGCAGTCACACTTAAAACTTTGTAAAGGTCATAATCACACTTAAACCAATTTTGAAAAAAAAGTAGGCTACCATTTTTGACACGTGATCTTAGTATTTTAGCTACGACAAAAAGTGGTTCAATATACGTAAAATAAAATATAGAAAAAATTATGAATGTTTTTATCAGAAGCTACCGCGACCCCAGAAAAAAAGGCAAACGACCCCCAGTGATGGGGTCACGACCCCAGATTGAAAACCACTGCTCTGCTGACATTCAGACATTGTGCTGACTGCCTTCGGAAAACGTTGCCTGTTTCGCCACTGTCCACGGTTAACTACATACGATCAATGGTACGGTCCAAATTCATTTGATCATTCTGCCGGGTGTACAATCAGAATAACAATTGGTTGCTGACTAACAACGGGCCAAGAAGTAAAGCTACCCTAGCAATATAGAAGTCTGTTGACAGTGGTTTCAACGCAGGTGATGTGGTCGGGCGGGAAAACGAAGTAGCGTTGACCCACTGTTTTCTGACTGGAATGGGTAAGGGCGTTCTTTTGTTTAACTCGATGTGATACCGAAGTTATGGGGCCTCTTATTATTTTACAGTAAATTTTCAACAGAAAAAACTTCGATGAATCACCTGAATAATTCAACTGTGGACCAGGAAAAGATTTGGCATTGGAATTTTCTCAATGGAAAAGCCAATTAAGAGAACAGAAAAGGTTTATCTTTGTTTTTCACACGTCAGCGGGATTTCATCCGCTAAGACTGCTCCCATTTTCGTGTGATATGCTCTTAAAAGCTAGAAGGGATACAATATAACTCCACAATCGGCGGCACTACTGGAATGGGGTGTCACTTGAAGGGATCCCCATGGTCGTTTGCATCAAATTTTCTCGTGGATCCGCCACTGCCAAGGCGCCATACGTGTTTGTGCTCTGGCTGCAAACGGAAACCGTGAGGTGATTGTAACACCCGATCAAAAGACGTCAGACCAGCATGTCATCGATGAAGGGCGCTCGCAACAGTCGTTCAACGTCAAAAAAACTGCGCTGCGTTAAAAACTAGTCTGTGACGATTCAACAGAAAGCCAAGATGTATTTCTTATGAAATGTCTTGGTCACCTGAAAAGTGTTAAGTGTTTCCGATTGTTGAGGAAATTCCAAGTCCTCAACCGTAAACACCAACAGCGAGTGTCCAGCTTTGCAATGTAGACCTACACTGCAGGGGTCTCAAACGCGCGACCTGCGCGGAAATTATGTGCCGCCCGCGCAATGCTGAGACGAGGCTCCTTGCCTAAAGCATGTCCTTTGACTGGACCACTTGCACAGGATGTGTGACCACCCGAATCGCAAGACATTTGTCATGTACACCACAGGTGGTAGTTTCCGACAAACACAATGAGATTAACTTGGCAGGTGTATCGAGTGCTTTGCACAGACCTGAAGTGTCTGCCTGTCCTTGAGCATGATGAGACTACTGTAGATCAACGTTCCTCAAAGCAATTGGCCTTTTTAGTACCAATTCGGTCTTACTGTGCCATTTGAAACAGACCCCAATACAAGTCCTTTGAAGATAGACTCTTTCCCATTAACTCACGTTATTAACGAAAGGTGTATTAACGCAAATTTATGCCTACGCATAAAAATTCAAATGTATAGCATGGTAAGAAGTAACGATCTCACATCTTTGAAATTTGCTACTGAATATTTATAGTATTACCTTCTGCAGCTTTCGACTCCTAGACGATATCATTTGTCAGCCATGCATATACGTGCAGTGTTCACACAAACACTGAAACAGGTCTCGCTAATGTGGTTTGCTGTTTTTATCTTCGAAAATAAAATGAACTAGCGAGCGCTTTACCCAAATCAAAAGAGTTTGGAGAGAGTTTTTTAAATAGGTAGTTTTCTTCAATGTCAAAATCAAGCTGTTTGTCCGCAACGACTTGCATATCAAATATAGTTTTGTTTTCACAAGCAGAGCTTACGTTTTCATTGCGGTTAAAATGTTTTATTACTTGGGCTACGTTAAATGACTTCCAAAGTCTCATGCAACGTAAGCGAAATGTACCGGAGAGCATGGAAACTGCATTTGCAACATACTGCTGTTACATCTGGTTTCAAGCTGTTTGATGACGAAAAAATGCTTTCCGTAACCTTACTGCCACTTTGGTACATTTGGTCAAATCTTCCGACTAATGAGCAGCACATCCGGACATGGATATACATAGAGCATTTTCAGCGTCCTGCCTTTACTTACACACAGACGTGAACAATTGCTGCGGATATGCGGAAATAGTTGCTTAGTCACCTTCCATTCACGGTTTGATTTCATTAGCTGCTCGATTGGTAATTGATCGACAGCTTGTGTACGAGACGTCTAGTACATGAAATTAGATTATGATTTCAGCTCTGTCTCGACAATACGTTTTTACGCTTTGTCTTTGTTTTTCGCTTCTTATTTTACAATGCGCCATCTACACATTAGCTTGCAGTAAATGTGCAAGTCCGAATCATCCCAACGTCATGGAACCAGAGACCAGTCGGCTGATTCCTCGAAAGCTTGCAGCAAAACTACAGCTTTTAATAATTTGTCGGGAGACGCCAACTGAGAAACGCATAAGGTCGTGCGACTGACTGAAAATAATTTTCTTCTGAAGCAAGCTTTGCGTTCAGACAGCGCGATGCTCACACCCCATTCGCAGGGCTTTGCACGATGATGCATGCACCTGTATTACTTTTCATATTTAACCAAAATACAGTACATTATTTTGTTTTTGGATTTTCCGAAAATTTGGTTTGAAACTGGAAAATTTGGTTTGAAATCGGATTGATTGTTGGCGCAGTTTGTCGAGAAAAGACATGTGTGCGAAATGCTTACGTCACGTATTGTACCTCACTTATTCGATTGCAAGCCGCATGAAATGCTGTCAAGAATTACTGTAAGTCGCCCTTGATTGTAAGGCCCACTTGCACACAGGTCTAGATCCAACCTTGTGATACCACCCTCACAATGCCGTCTGTGATGTATGAACCAGTGATCCCTACTGGAGCGTAGTGTAATTGGTAGGATACAATCTCCTGCTATTATCATAATTCGCCCTATAGCGGAGTAAATGCTCACACTTTTTTTGTTTCATTATACGAGTATGTTGGCCTTGCGCACGTACAGACACAATCGATGTATATCTCACTTGGATGGGTTGACCTATTTTGCCACAGAGGCCAAGAGAAGGCGAAAGAGAGTTTGGTCGGTAAAGAGTACAAAGGGAAGGCAGAGCGTCCGACAAAACTTCGGTAAAAAAATTTAACCCGACATTGATTGTATGTCGCATGAAATGATGAAAAAAACATGTAAGCGGCGGCTTATAATCGAGTAAATACGGTTGCCTTCTGGTCACCCAAAAATGCAGCAGTTTGGTTACTGACGACGTACCTCGCAAAAAAAATTTAAAAACGGACGTGCTTCTCGGAGTGCAACGAAATGTCACCGCAGTAGTTCGAGTCAAATAGCAGATATGTGTGCGCTTCATTTCCGCTTTTCAGCTGCAGTAAACATTTGCATTTCTGCTCTTTTTCACTTGCGTAGCTCTTGTTTATGTCAGTGTTCCAAATGTCATTGTGGTTATCGATGACCGACATGTTGCTTTTCTCGGCCTGAACATACGTTGCTTTGTGTCTGAGAATCAAGATTGTTTGTAGAACACGTTACCTCTGCGGCAAGTTGTTTGTCATTTACGACTTTTGTCTCCTGTTTTTGTTTTCAAACCGACGGTATACACACTACTGTGTATTTGTACGGAAAGCTGTTAAAACTGAATTTGTGCAGCACGTGCTCACGGACTGAAGGCCTAATTCAGCTTTTAGGTACTTGTTACGTTATTTAAAATTACCTGTCATACTTGATTTACGATAAAGCATTTCACTGAATTTAAGAATTCACGATGCGCCCTGGCTGGTGGATTAATTTAGGTTCAATAGTCGACGCTGCAGAATAAGTCGGAAATTCTGACACATAAAAGTGGTTTAAATCGAAAACATGTCCGATACAAAATGATCTCGCATGTTCGTGTGAACGCAGTTGAAAATGTAGCCAAAAATTAGAAAAGGTGAATTATTTCCCCTCCATGTCAATGATATAGCAAAAATATGAGTTTTGTCGACAAAAAGATGATTTTTTGTGCCTGTCGTAACTTGTGCAGTGTATACCAAATAGGTATTTGTCTAGAGAAAGTGGTAAGTTTAATTAAAAAGATATCTAAATCTGTGATAAGTTTTGGCCACACACAGTTTCCAATGATTAAAGAACGACCAAGCAACCTTCCGCAACGAACTGAACACGTTCTGTTGCAGAAGTGGTCATTGAAACGTTATAATCAAACTATTTCCGAATAGAGCAAAACTTGCTCTACTGAACGTATTTGCTCAACGGGCAGCAGTGCTGCCGCCATTTGCTTCTGCAGAGATAAAAGATCGAAAATCAGGATTGGCGTTGGTGTGTTATTCTCACTGTTTAAAATTTTGTCAATGTAACTTAATGCAAACATACTTTGGAAGGTTTACAAGTCCGAAACTTTAACACGAAAAGCTTTGCTGGCCAGCCGATGTAAATTGAAATGTCCCACTTTAAGATTTTGTACAACTGCCGTACACCGCCAGGAAGATGATTGTATTATAAGCAGAAGCCTAAACATCAAGAAAAAAACAGGGCGCATCACCAACAATTGAAATTTTTTATTTCAATTTATGGCGTTTTCAAGTTTTAAGAGGGAACGTAGTACATTAGTAAATAAGGTTAAAATAAGCGTAAATGAAAAACTCAATACATTTTTATTTCTTTGGATTTTTGGCATTAGCAAGTCCAATTAAAATGTTACAGTGAAAAATTGCAAAGAAGATCAAACTTTTCTGCAAAACCTTGCAGTACGAGTTGTTCGTTCCGAAATTGACAAATTTGTGGATGGCATTCGCATCGGCCACAGGCAGTAGTGGCACGCGTAAAATCTACTTTAAATTTTTTTTTTTAAGATAAAAAATTATGTTTCATGTTAAGTATTTTTTCTTAAGAGAGAGCAAAACCATTTTTAATGATATGCTATACAGTTATTCTTACACACATCTAATGGAAAAATGAGCGACGAACTCCGCAACTTCTGACAACATATTTGATCTAGCCCGAAACAGTTTGCAGAGATTGATTATACTGCAAAATTCTTCATGAAGGCAAACATTTCGTTGTGTGCCAGCCATTTTCTTTAGCTACTTGTGTGATTTATGATAGCTGTTCTGTACAGAAGATCTCCATTACGATACAAGCAACGAACTGACCTTGTTCAATCATGATGTGATGCGCTTTGGAGCACACACTCAGTGTGTGATCAGCGGAAAACTCACACTCAGTGGAAACTCAGTGGAATCGTTTGCATCTGCTTTCCATTAGCGCATTCCTATTTTTACAGATTTCATTTTCGTGAGAGGTGTTGGACCTCATAATCGAATCAATGTTTGCTGACGCCGTGGCTAGCCGTTTCCGCGAAGGCAGATCTGAAGTGGTCAGAGAGCGTCTGGGCAAATGAAGCGTTAAAGCTCGAAGGTGTAAATTTTATTTTTGTTGTCGTATCCAAGTGAACCAAGTTTGAGACCGAAGACGTGCAGCACGTATTGCAAGAAAACTGATAGAAGCCTTGCAAGGTTCATGACAATTTTGAAGAAGGCTATGGTAAGATTGCATTTTTGGCCTAGATTAACGACATATGTAGAGGCATTGTGATCAAGTCCACCAAGCAACTTTTCAAATTCGTCTTTGTAACAATTTTCAGCAGCATAGTCATTATCAACGTGAAGCGTTTTCTTTCTACAGCACTTGGTGCGATGTGTGGATGAAAGGTGTCCATCGGTAGGTTATTTACCCAAGCAGTGTCAACTCTCGCCGTGCNCAAGCAGAAAAATCNAAAAAAATTTTTTTAAAACGAATGGATGTAGTTTATTATCAAAGTGAAATCGATAATTTCAATGTTTAAAAATAAGGGCTTAAGTAAATTATGCTTTCGGCAAAATTAAACTCAAATGAAGGTGTCAAATGTTTTTTTAAAGTTCAAAAGATTAAAATGTATGGAAAACGCTTTTAGTTTTGGTGGAAACTCCGAGTAACAGCCGTTTTTAATTTCAGGAACTTTTTTCTGTAATAACAACACAAATTGCAGGCAAGGTATTTTCTCAGGTCTATCCACTTAGTTTATTCCAAGAAACTATATTTCAGAGACAAGATGCACTGCGATTGTTGACCTTTCTCCGGTTGCTTTCTTTCCATATGGCTCTCTACTAACTCATTCAAAATTTGTTTGCAGTGACATGATATTGATTGTTGGATTGTCAGAAAGGAGACCAGGTTTCTTGTCTTTTTGTCCTGCTTTTTCGGAGGTAACATTTTTGACACAATTCAAGGCCATTGGTAATACTGTTGAATGGAGATATGTAGGACTTTTACAGAGGATTCCAATCGCAAAATGCCAAAAGTCCTGTATAACGAAAGCCGTGATATCGGACGAAAAAAGCTTGTAAATAAAGCCACTTTTACCTTATCGCCATCTAAACTCACAACCGTATCATGCCACAGGACTGGGTCTAAAACCCCATTCCTTCGCCCAACAAGGGGATTTGCTGCAGAACCTCAGGCCACAACTGCTATCACTGTATAAAGAATTGTAACAGCCAGGTGCTACCGATTCGCGCAATCCTCCACTGCGCACAGGATCACGAGATTTGCTCGGCGGTGAACTTTTGGTTTTAAGCTGCACTTTGGGTTTCTGTTGTTCTCATAAACGGTTTTTACCGTGAATTGCTTTTTATGCAAGGTGTTTAATATGCTGTACATGTCTTTGATTATTATTATGCGACCTACCCACTGCGCACACTTTTCCGTAAGCGACACGGCAGGCCTGTAGCTATGCACAAAGCATAGTCTATAAAGCTGTTGGGAAACTGGTCTCGCCAATAATGGCTTCTAACATTCTTTATATTTCACGCGTATTTTAGGGAAGCAGCATCACTTTTAATTTTCTTTGGCATTTTATCTTGCGATCCACTCGTTTTGGAACGACTTGAATTTGCGAAAACCGAGAATGTTATTTGCCCGTCGAAGATCACTGCCAGCGCAGTGAGAAAAACGGTGATTTTAAAACCAGGCAACTCGCTCAGATGGCCAGCAGTCGGCTACACACATCAGTAAGAGAACTTAGTTCCGCAGCGCGTAACGAAAAAGTAACTGCGACAAGCCGTACACGCAGCGCACAACTGCCGCAAATGGGACTATCGATCGAACGGTAGAAATTTACAAGAAGCCCTGAACAGTTTGCTTATTTTATCTACTTAATTATCCTAAAGTCGCTTAGTCAACTTTTTCACGAGCACTTGGAAAAGTGGTGCGGCGTGAGAGGAGCAGTTTGAGACATCTAGCAAAATCAGTAGTCATCGCCCGGCCTAACTAGCTTGATATACAATTACACGCTTCTGGTGCCTTCAAGAGCTGCGGTTAGCGTCAGGTAATGAGGTCCTTCAGCTGTGCGATTGTGAAGTACTTGAATGTTCGAGAAACCAATTTCCTGTAGTGGTTCTGAAGCAGGCTCAGCCAGCTAAGCGGCTAATCCGCAACATTGCAAAAAGACCGCGAGTTTCTTACTGCCTTTCTGTACGCTCCTTTGGACTTTCTAATTTAATTGCTCGTTCGTAGGTCAAGTAATCGTGGGTGATAATGTCAAAAATTAAAACTTATGTTCAGTTTTAAGATGATATATGGTCATGCCACGAATGTAATTCGTTAGCATTGCTTAAATAAACTAGCCACTCAGCTGACCTTTGAAAACTTATTGAGCGAGGATTGCAAGCTCCTCATGTCGTATGCTTGGCATTCTGAACACTTGAAAAAGCGTTGATTGAATCATAATTTTGCACATAGTTAAGTCTAAATATTCTGATGATGGTGTATAGCTTGCGTGTAATTTTTGCCTTGACCAAAAGTGGCCTTTACAAAAACAGCAATTTAGGTAGAATGTTTCATGTTTGTGTTATAGTATACCTATCAACAGCGTGCTATTACAGTTGCGGGCGTGCGTCTGCCGGAAGTAACATTTTTCCGAAGATATGAAGGTATTTCGAAGACGTCCAAGATCGAAAGATGAACGAAAAAGAATAAAATAACAGTGAGCTCATTATGAACAATCATAAACCAGTTGCAGTGACATTGAATCATTGAGTTACCGCAAGGCAGGAATATCATGAAGTGAAAAAACTGCTTTGCGTGAGAAATACAAGTGGTTAAGAAGGTAAAATTTAATAACAAACATGACCTTTCAACAATCAAAAAAAGTACAGCAACCGTGACAGTGTAATGATGATGTGGGTAGCGGGAACATAATATATAAACCAAAAAAACAACAGTAAACTAGTACAGTCCGTAAGAAAGAACTATAGACACCTGAAGGAGTGGCAGACATTTGGTCCTGTCCATGAGCGCAATTTTGTTGTAAAAGGTGAGGGGGACAGCTTGGTGTGAAACCAATATATTACGAAACCTAAAGATTAAAATGTGGGGGCATGGCATATTATATCCCCACCGTCTGAAAAAGTGGGGGGACGCGTCCCCCGTGTCCCCACCTAATTGCCCCCATGGTCCTGTCAATACCGGTGTCAAGCGAAGTTTCTGACCTATTATTCTTTGTCAGTTATTTTGCTTCTCTGAGTAAAGGAATAAAGTTTGGCGATTATGTTTTTGATGTGCGTTGTGTAAATTAAAACTTATTCGTTACATGCCAAATACCCAGAACAAGCTGCAGTACGGGAATATCTGTAACCACTGAAAAATATTGGACTTATTCTTAGACCTCAATTATTTTTATTTTTCTAACCCTAATATAAATCCTAATCCGACACACTTACCTAAACGTCAAACCCTAAGACCTAATCATCAGTTTTCTCAGCGTATTTGATATGTAGAATATTATTCTGTGCATGCGCACATGGCGTGAAGTCAGAAATTTAGCAAGTTAGAAATTTCGCTTGACACCGGGCCTAGCAGATAGTTGATCAAGCGTTGTCACTCAGTGTACGGTTGTTGCACGTGAGAGTACTGTTTGTACGAGAGTTGTTGCAAGTAATTGGCATCGAGTTTTTCGATACGACTCTTTGCAACATATACAGGAGCGAGTGCGCAATAGTGGTGTTTGAAAAAAGGCACGTGTGGTTTCATGCAGCGTTCTGATAAAATCTTCAGGTAAACCTTTCAACTTACCCATAATTCCGTTGCCGTTCAAAGTTGTGAGTGACAAGATGAATTTGGTTGCCAAAGTTGTCTTCAGAAGCTTCGGGCATGTCTGTGTGTTCCAACCTCCGGAATCGCTCATGGATACTGATCGTTAGTAGAGACTTGCTTTAGATCCAGGCGTTTTTAAAGTCAATTTACTGTTTCTTCTTCGATTGATTATTATTGTCGACTTCAGGTTTTGATGTTCTCCCTCCCATTTCATGCGGCACTTTGCTGTATTAAAACGGACCGACGACCAATGCCGTAACGCGCAGTTATGTTGTGCATCAAAAGCCTTGTTTTTGTATCTCCATTGCAGAACCTTATTAGTGGTAGTTGAAAGCACATTATTAGATTTGTCCGAAACACGATGCTCGGCGTCACTACTTCTAGTCGTAACCGATTAAGCGTCGAAGAAAACGCGTACTATGCACTAAATCAAGAGATCCCGTGGGTTTGGATCGCGAAACAAGTTAAGGAAACGTATAGGGGCAGTGCAGCTTTACTTTTTCGGTTTCCGATTATGCGCACCCTCTGGGGAGTAGCTGGCAAGTAATTTTGACTTATTTGTCAGGTATGTATTTGTGTGTAAATCTAGTTTTCGCCTGGGAGTTAAGTAGCAAAACATGGTGGCGAAATCAGTGGAGAAAGTGTTGGAAAGGTTTTCTTTGCAACTTTAAACACTGTTGTTACAAAACAGTATTCTTTTAGCAAGGTCTCCAAACTACGGCCCGCGAAGCCGTTTTGCCAATGATGAAAAAATAATATACAGGACTTACGAAAATTTCTTTGATCTGGAAGAATATAACATATCCCGCAACAATCTCATTGCGTAAGACGTCCGGCCCTCGACATGTTCTGTATTACCTTATGTGGCCCTCGGACAAAAAAGTTTTGAGACCCCTGTTTTATAGTCATACGTATTGCTCCAACTTCTCGTCAATAGAAGGACAAGCGATTTTTGATTTGCCAAGAAGTTTACAGTCAGCAGAACAAACAGATTTAAGATTTTTGATTAAAACATCTTTTGTATTCAATCCCACTCTGCAAACCTTCCTGCTCTCCTTTACCTTCTCCTAAACTTGGTGCGGAGCCTTGTAAGGGAATTTTGCAAACTTTCTTAAATAGCGTGCAGGTGTCTGGCAGCAGGCACTGCATAAAAAAGTGACGCACTTCTGTGCTTCAGAACGTATGTAAGTTTGTGCGCCGCCAGTGGATTCACCGATCGATACATTCGGGAGTTACCTGACATTCGAAACTGATCGGTTAAATGTTGAGAGGCTGGCCGCTGCTGACATCACAACGTTCGGCTGTGGTATGCGTCGAATGTGGATGGCGCTTCCAAAACTGAAGAAACGCATCTCATCTAGCGAAATATTGCCAGTTTGTAAGTTAAACTGAAATCAGTGATAAAGCTCAATGTTGTTCATTGGCAAGATAGCAGCGCGTTGCTACTGGTCTTCCCTGAAGTGTTTATCGTGATTAGCTGAAGAGGATCCAAAGTGTCATCTTCTGTTTGATCACGTATTGGAGACGGTGAGTTGACAACGAAGCAGTTTTGACCGTGGCAATCAAGCGACGTCCTGTTTGCTGACCGATGCTGAGCAAACCTCGTTAAAGGAATACATTAGACTGGTTTGCTTCCTTGCGTGACTTCGCAACTTGCTGTTAAAACCGCGTCAAACGGCGTCCTTTCGATGTACTGCCGGTTAGTCAAAGGCGAGACTGCAGTGCGGTTCTGACTGTTCGCTTAATTTTTCGCTGAATGAGGTGGAACGTCAGAAGTGATGTTAGTTTGTTGTGAGTCCAATAAATGTGGTTTCGCATCTTTCCAAAATAGTACATGTATCGAGTGGGTGCATCTGTGCAAAGTTTTTCACCAGAGACTGATCCGTGAAGTACGAAGTATCTGTGCGTTTGGCAGCTGTGCAAGAAAAAGTTATGCCAAATTAAATTTTGCAATGACTCTGTAACACTAGCATCTTACTAGCGCTTAACACTGTGCAAATACATCGAAAATAGTAAAATAACCGTTTTCTGCAGATTTGTTACAGATGTTTTCAGCTGTTGACTTCTGCTATTTACAAAATGTTTTCAGCTTTTGACTTCTGCACTTACCGTTGCCTCTTCCGAGAGGCCAAACTGTCACTGCCTGCTAGAACGAATCTTTAATCTGATGTGCTGATGTCGGCTCGGTTGTCATGCGCGTTAACAGTTGTCTGCACTCGAAGCAGTCGCCAGCAACTGCTTTATTTTTCTTCTGCGCTAAGGCAAATTTTTACTCAGCCACGACTGTATTCCGTTCTGCTTCATATGTGGTGCAACTGCAAGTCTAACACCGTGGGGATATCCGGCCAAGGCAGGTTTGAAAGATTAGGATGCTTGCTGCGGTTTAAGTTAACGTAATGCGATTTACACGACTCAGATCGCTAACCAGGAACCACACCAGAGGGTTTAGGAGGTGTGTTTGCTTGCTCAAATGATGAAACAGGCTAAAGGTGTGTTTGCATAGTCAGAGACAATCCTTGTTCAGAAAAGTAAATCTTAGTTTTACCGCGCATGACTGCGAGACGCTGGGGTATACGTACAGATTAGAAAGCGGAATGTAATGAGTCTTTTCTGATTTCCCAGTATGCGTTTTCATAAAACAACGCCTGCAGAGTCGTTTAAAGGGACATTGCCTCTTTCGAAAACCGTCGAAACCACCTGGATTCTTTAATTCCTCGAAAACGTAGGTTTTCGCCATTGTTTGTCACTTACTTGTATTGACGTCTCTGTTTTCGCTCAAGGATTCGAGTGCCATACAGAGATATTAACCTCTCCAGGCGTAGTTTAACATGCTTGCTACGCACTGTCATTAATTTTGTTTGTTTACAGGATGTTGCTGAGTGTCGCAGTAGATTGGTGGTTCGTGCCGTGGGTTCAGCTGAAGCTAAATTCGTAATAGGCAGGATGAGTTACCTTTTGACCTTTGGCCATGTTGCATCATCAACGTTTTGTTGCTGAGGTTGGCATCACGTGCAGTTTGTTGTCAGGTCAGCACCCAGGAGGGCAGGTGAGACGAAGACAGTCTACAACTGTTTAGTTGCCCCTTTGCTCCATGTCAAAATTGTATTATATTAAAAATATCACTTTAAAAAATGCCATTTTGCAAAAAAATGTTTTGGAAAAAAATTGTTTTAATTGTCAAACTATTTGAACTGAAAATTTTTTCCAATAAATAAGTTTCATGACGAATTTTTCTTTACTGCACCGAACTTCGCCAACGCAGTGTTTTCCGTTGAAATTTGCGAATAAACCAAAGTTTGACTAAGTTAATTGAAAAACTTAGCCAGCAAAATGTTGATAATTTGGGATAATCAAGCTAGAACTCCAAACAACCTTGGACCAAGACAAAGGAGAAAATGCATAGAAACATTTTTTACCAATGGGAAGGATTTCACTGCATGCGCAAAACGCAGGAGATAAATGTTTTTCGGAACTTTAGGAAAGTTAAATATCATTAGCCTTGGCTTGTGTGTCAATTGTTATTACTAATACAGCGTGGCTACGTTTTTGCCGTTACGCATGGTGCATGTGACTCACATAAGTAGACCACGTCAGATTTTAGGTTGATTTCATTACGCCGAGCTACGCTATTGTAGCATTTTTTGAAAATGTTAACTGAAGGAAATGATGACTTCGTTCGTCGTAACAAAACTCTGCACAAGAAGCTACTGAAAGTTTAACTTGAAGGTCTGCAGTGACCACTCCGTGATGTAGGCTGCATTATTCTTAAACGGTGCAGAGTATCTACTCAATACGTCGATCGTGATCTACCAGTAGATCTCAAAGGACATGTCCGTCCTTGCATTCAAATGTCCATAACTTTTTCGTACTTGTTCTTTTGCAACAAAAATTGGACGAATGTTCTTTATAGTCAGGAAATGACTATGAAGACAAAAAATGTACATAGTTAATTATGTTGTGCAATATGAGCTCTCATGTGAGTACCGTATTTACTCGATTGTAAGCCGCGGCTTATAAAGTTTTTTTTTCATCATGTTTGCGGCTTAAATTCAAGGGCGGCTTACATTCAAGGGCGGCTTAC
>JGI24158J21664_10004208_pt1 | contig 18424 bp, 14 predicted proteins | sample Ectturendosymbi3_FD_21664 | JGI IMG/M metagenome (IMG submission 21664)
CCTGCTCCTAAACCTATGATGAAAAGGCCACTGCGCCCCCGTTGCTTCCCTTTTGAAAGTACAGAGGGATGAATGCCCCCGCCATGCCTGAATCTTCCGGCGTCCCTGTGCATATTATTTCTACACGCACTCTCTTTACTCGATGTTGTAGGCTACAGTTTGTCACTGTGATGAACATAAATTATATCAGCGGTGTCCTAAGACAGCAGTTTATAACTGCAAAAAACGCGTTAAAACAGGGGATTAGAACACACCCAGTGCTACTTCAGCGCAGTTCACAACTGTAAAAATGCAAGACTGCGCGAATGTCTCGGCGAATTGCAGCGATCAGAAGGTATGTAGCTGGGATGGCGGACATCCAGGGTTGACAGTTTGAAATTTGTCAATTGCACAAGAATTGAGAATGCGCATAAAGTACGCAAGAAAATTTTCGTTTTTTATTATGTGGCTGTTATATGTACAATTACTAGGTAGAAAGAACAGATACAGGCTTGTGTGAGTCATTATGATCAATCCGTCTGAATTGCCAATTGATGACGAAGCTCGAAACGAAGCATATATGGCAAGCACAGGTGTGCGACTGTATTAGCACAAAAAATGAAACGGCAAACTAGGGATGCATCATAAAAGCAGCTAAATCAAGCACGTTGAAATAGGACAGTTTTGAAATTTGGTTCAGAAAATCAATTAAACGTTCATAATTATCTTCAGTGTTGATGTAACTGGATCCAACCAAAAAATCACCCATTTCAAAAAGTCCACTTCCAAAAAAGCAATAAAACCCACCAAAATCCCGCTCTTAACTTTTCCTTTGAAAATTTTACTATGAAGTAAAAAGTAAAATAAGCAGCATACTCTATGTTAACTGCGTTTTTTCTAATGAAGCAAAACGAACAGCAACGAAATTTGAAAGACTTGATAACGGTTTGAGTAAATTCTATTGGTTATTTTCTTCAGCTATGTAAAATCGATATATTTTAATCAATTTTTCTGCCTTCTTTGCATCCGAGCTGTTTCGGATGTTGGACCATACCAAACCATACAATATATTGAAAAAAATACACTATAGATGCTGAACTATCAGAGCATGTACATAAACTTCACGTGAAACTGCAGAGTTTGTGTGGGAGAGGCTTTCTCTGTTTGCAGTGGACATTCTTGCTAAGTTTTGCCACTTTGGAGTGAACTGACCAACAACACTTTGCGAAAACAAAGTTGGGTGCATTTCTTTCCACTCAAATTAGAATGCCATAATAGCTATAACAATTTATTATTGTGTGATTCTGCAAATGGTGATATTGCATAACGTAATAAAACAATTCAGAATGGGGTTTTTGTGTTTTTTTTTAAAAAAGAACAAAAACCTGTTGCTTTTCAATAAACCTCCCAAAAAAGGAATGTAAAAACCAGGAGGGTTGAATTTTTTTAAAAAACGGTGTTTTTCAACCCTGACTATCTTTCAAAACTTTTATCGCACGGCCTGGAACAAGTCACCTCACTATCAGTTTGATTGGGCGTGCGCTGTACACCTAGAGTAAAAGACCCTGCTAATGAAGAAGCTGAGAATTACTGGCATTTGAATAGGTAAAAATTAGTGTTGACAACAAAACGAATTTCGAAAAATTAAATCCATTCAGCATGTATTGGTAGACTTACAATAGGAAAAATCATCTGGTTACAGCATTTAAATTTTTGTAATTTCACTCTTTGGATGCCCCCCTGCCTTGGATGCCCGGGGCCGGCGCCCCGTTCGCCCCCCCCCCTGCACGCCACTGCAGGCATCAAACTTGTCGGTCTTCTGTTAATATTGCATTCAATACTAATCGCATTAAATGCGCAACCCTGCTCAGGAAACCTCTAAACGCTATACGAGTTGGGAAACGATGGGTGTAATGCAACCCAAAATTTTATTACTTTTTCCTGGGACATGTCATATCCGTTATTTCCGGAACAAACTATTTTTGACTTTCCGACATCCATTTTAATTTCTTTCACAACAAAATCGTAACAGCACAACAAAACATACATAGCATATAAAATCTATACACTTAACCCCAAACAACGGCTTTTCAGAGGGGATTTTTTGTTTGTGCGTAGAAAACGTCCTGCGTGTTTTAGATCCTTTTTTTCTTCACATCAAGTCAGGCTGCAGGAATACTCTCCACATATAAGGTTTCCGATTTCTTATTTGGCCGAAATCGTTTTGCACTTAAAATCACATTGAAAAATTAAGGTAGTGAGGTGCACGAAATTTGCTACACATCAGGTAACCCTAGGTAGTAGAGTGCCCCAATTTGTATTTATAGGCTTTCAGGGACATTTAAAAAAAATCTTGGCACCATTCCACTTGTCTCTGAAAATCAGGAAAAGTCGTGGAAACACATGTTTCTAGCATTTTTCTAAGTATCTGAGCCCCTGGATAGTGGACCACCCAGGATTCCTGAGCAGGTGTTTACACAATATTGCAAAATACGTTATTTTAAAAACATACTTGAGCCAATGTGAATAAAAGATACTTGCAAATTTGCATGCAGCTTTTAGTAGGAGACTTTATAAAAAATCTTTCCAACCATTCTCCGCGTTTTCATTTCAATGTACGAACAGCAACCCAAGTAACGTTTGACATTTGCACGACTGTAATTCCCACGCAACTGCAATCTGATGCATGTTCCGTTTGAGCCACAATAAACTCAATATCGACGGACGCTGCAATCGAATGTACCAATGTAGTGAGTTACAACTGAACATCACATATCTTTGAATATCCTTCAACTTGTGGTTCACGTCAGTTTCTATATTGTCACGGATTCGACAAAAACTTTGCGGCGGCAGGTGTCCTCTCGGGCTTAGCGTTTAATGCCTTATGTTGCTAAGATTTAACTGAAGGTTTGCTGTCCGTCCACCTGACTGTGCTCCTTGATAAATCAGACATGCTTGTTTTAGTTTAAACGCCCTACGTCTTTGACCGATATTACCAAACACGAACTGTTTGTTGTGTTCTTTGTCTGTGTGTATGCGCGCGCGCGCGCGCGTTAGTGTATGTGCGCTGTAGGGTTGTGTGTGTGCGTTATGTTGATTATTAGTTCTTTTTTCCACGTCAATTCTATTTTGCGAACAAGTGCTGTGCATTTTTTTTTGTCCTTCGGTCCTATATACTATCGTAGCCTACTGTTGCTGAAATAAGCCAATGCTATTTTCAGTCCTTGACTTGCTCTCATTTAAAAACAAACAAACAAACTTGGAGGAGTTGTAGTGGTGCGTCAAGGTACGTGATATCGATTTTCAACTGTTAAGGTCGCGCGTGTGGTCTGACGTTTGGAGGTCGTTTGCATGGCAGGAAACCTTGCCTGCAAGTGCAATGCACGACTGACAAAATGTGTATATTGCTAAAAAGAAAAACTTGCGTCCTTTTTGCTTTTAATTTGATCAGACTGGATGCCCTCCTGACAATATTCCGCCTGATGTTTTGAATTTCTTGTCAACCCAAACTCTGGGACACGTCCACAATTTCTTTCGTTCTGTTTCCCTTAACGCCTCCAACAACTTGTACGCTGATATATGCTCCACGCCAGGTACGTCACTGTTTCTTAACATTGTTGTTTCGAATATTAAGAGAGTCATGAATACTTTTGCCGACTGGTTTGTCGTTGTTTTTAGTAAGGCTACTTGAAGCTGATTGTTCGTTATTGTTCGAAAAGTATTCCCAAGTCTGATTGCGAATATCTCCTGTCCGGTGATCGTACTTCATAATGTCAATTCCTCAGAAGTGTCGTTGTTTAAAACAAAACATCTTGAAGATTTTGGCTACAAGCAACCTTATAACGCTTTATACTTATATAGCCCTGAGACTGACATAATCTGTTTTCTGAGGATTGTCAAATTTGGCATCCCCATCGGACAACTTGTATCTTCTTCTATCGTGATGGGTCATTGTTTTTATGCGCTTAAGTAAATGACCCAAATTTAAAGCAACCAAGAGCACTTCTTCACCTTGTGATTTGACTGAACATACAGGTGGATGAACAGTTACTCTCCCAACAATTTATATACCGACTCCCAAAGGTTCATAAATTCCAAGTCAACTTGCCTTCACGCTTTAAGTGAGAAATCTGTTCCAACATGCGTGCGTTATTTCTGCGTAAAAATGCCTCGACATTACGTATCAGCGCTGTGGGTTACTCGGGCCTGTCTTCTATACACGTGTGCCAACAGAAAAAAGAGCAAGCTAAGTCACGTCGTTTACTAACGATGATTTTCTGTTGCTTGCCAGCTTACTTCACTGTTGTCAGCGACCCAGGAACTGGGTCAAGTCCAAGCACCGCTGTACAAGCCGGTCTGCGCTTTGGCGTTTTTCCGTTGTCGTACGCCGACGCCCAGAAAGCCTGTGAAGGAGAGGGTTCGATACTAGTTACGGTAAGACAGGTGAAGTTAAAACGCACGTCAAGAGCATTTCCGTGCGTTTATCGGGGCGATCGCCCCCCCCCCTGAAACCTAAGAAAGTAACTTTATGATTTTGTACAATTCGAAAAACAACATTCGCGATAGGTCATTTTGTCGTACATTATCATTTGTCACAGCAGTGTTGTGAAGTATACTTTATCTCTCTTACAGTAGGGAAGCTGTTATGAACCTTGGCTACCAATTATTGCTGAAATCGCCGCCCTAGCCTTACTGGCTGGATCCGCCCCTGGGCAGTTGTGACGTGCTAATCGGGCGTTGACAGTTAACGAGCAGAAAACTCGTTGACAGTCATTTTTGCGTCATGACATCACTAAACTTTGTTTGCTTTTAATTTTTCGAAGAGAATGAGTTGAAGCGAAATGGCTGATCACCAGTCACGTCAAGAACTATGACAGCAAAATTGCTTAACTAGCAAATCGTATTGTAGGCTTTCAGTAGAAAGCAAGTATACAACGCCAATGCTTTATGAAAACAAAGCGTATGTGAAAAACAGATAATTCTACGTCGATCGTTTGTTTATGATGTCTTTCAAGCTTTCTGTACTCTGACAAGACATCCGTGAAAATGAACGGCAATCTAAATTTTGACAGTTGCACTATTGTGCTCAAAACCTTATTGTATATAGCGTTGATGACCAAGGCCTTCAGCAACGTCAGGTGTTTGTACACGAAGCAATTTTTTTCCACGACACAAGCGTGGTTAGCCTGGTAGACTTTGAAAGTTTTGAAAAAAGTGCTTTTGCAAACAGAAGAAGCATTGCGTTGAAAATGATAAATAAAAAGAAACGGACGAAATTCACGCGAAATGTCAGCAGTCACGACCTTTCAAAAAACACTCGATTAACGCCGCGCAAAGCTGTTTGAACTTATTCCAGTTGAAAGACGATTGGCTGGCAAACGACGTAGCGACCAGACTTGCCGGAACAAGCGGCACGACCGGCCTTAACAAGTGGTGGATTGGATTGGATGACATCAATATAGAAAGTGAGTTCGTTTGACTTATCTTTTGTTTGTGGTTATGTAGGGCAAGTGACTTGCTGTGATTTATGCAAAATCGTTGGCGAAAGTAAAAGAAAAAAATCTACCTCGAAAGACTGGTCGGCTGTGGCTTTTGGTCACCACTGTTTACCGGAACTTGCTGCTGGATTGTGATCTGGTACTACTTTGAACGCTGATGATAAGTAGTTTTGAAATGACACTTTGAAGCGATGATTTTGCGCAGGGAAGATAAAACAGCGCGGCACAAACTGGGCGTAACAGATCGTTGGCAACACGATACGATCATTTTAGTTATTAAAGATAAAGAGGACTCTGAGAAAAACAGGAACGTGTGAGGTTTTACATCAGGTTAAGTGGCTGCTGATGGGCTATCGTTGTTTACCACAAGTCAAGGATTTCTGCGTAGGCGTGTACGAATGGTCGAGCGGTGAACCGCTGGAGTCGAGCACGCATTACTCGAACTGGAAAAATCCTTCGATTGGGACGAGGCAATTCGGTTACTCGGATCCATCCAAGGACTGCGTGATCATGGATACCAGTGATAGCAACTACTGGTCCGAGGACGATTGCAACGCACTGCACCCGTACATCTGCATGAACGGTGCGTAACCTCAGCAGCGGCGAAGCTTGCATTGCTTATTCCGCGGTGCAAGACACAAGCGTCTTCTGTTCTGAAGAAGTTAGACCAATGCAAGTTCAAATTTTTCTCTCGTTAGGTTCCCCGCTACCCGCACTCGTTCGAGTTAACTCATATGATCGAGAAACTCAGGGTCGCCACCTTTTGAGAAAAGCTTTTTCTTCATCGCAAAAAGTCGAGTTCGGTCTTTGGGGCTTTCCTTAACTGGTTGATGTGGAAGCAGCAATTCTAATCCACATCAACTTAAAAATTTTTGCTATTTTTAAACGTTTTGCTAATGTTGCATTAAGTATACGTGGTGGTGGTTTGTGTTGCCTACGGTCAGTATTTTTAAAGCATTTTGAGCACCGAAACGGCCTCCCAAATATTTCCAGCGATCTCGCAAAATACAGTAGAACCTCACTTTACCACCAGCACCAAATGACACTGAATAATGCAAAGGTGCAAGTATCAAGTTTGGCTATATCTTGTATTGTACAGTATACTTGGATCTTTAACCTATAGTGTGTCCTGGTTATATCGTTAGATTACGTTCGCATCATGTTTGTTTCTGAGTTCCTTTGCAGTTTCGCAATAATGTTCGAAAGATGTCACTCAAGCAGAATTTGCCCTGCCTGCTTCACTCGTCGCCCGTTCTACGAGTGTGATAGTCAGTTGTGAAATTCTGGCATTTGTCACCTTCTAAAACAATTGCATTTGTCACCATCTGTGATCTTGTGTTTATCACCATTGCGTAACTCCACGCAAGACTTTGCGTGCGCCGCAGTATCGTGCGATTACCCTGCCGTATACGCGTACGTGCACCGAGATGAATGCTACCATTTCCGCCACGACCCCCAGAGCATCCAACCCAGCATCTACGCGAAGAACATCGACGATGCCGCTGCCAACTGCGCCAAGACGCACGGGTGAGCGACTTGAAGGTTTGCAACCCCGCGCCGAATTTTACTATTTTTGCTCTCTCGACGGAATCAAACGTACAAGCAAAGTTTTTCAGATTACGAGCTTCTTTTTCTTTTCATGTAATCTGCATGATGTTTACGTTTATTGTGAAGAAGCAAAGCTGGACAAAGTTTGAGTTTTCTTTGCGGATAGGGTCTCTGGGAAACGGTTGATTGCTGTTGCGGGTTTCTCGTATCGTTGTGGCATGCGAGTAAAAGAGTGGATGGACTTCATCAAGGACCTTAACTTCTACGTTGAAAGTCTTCACCCTAAGTGAATTGAAAACTAGCGATACCGATTTTGGACTGTCAACCCAGATGAGCTATTAATGTTTATGATCACGATATTTCCTGATCTTAATCGATTGAAACAAGTTTTTCGTTACAACAAACTTTCAACCTTGGAAAACACCTAGCGTAGTTTGTGCCCTTCCTCAAAACAAGCGTCACCGATTTTAATGATCAGCACCACATTTTTGGTAAGATTCTTTGTTTGCCCTTTTAGACTAAGTCCTAATACCGTAAAGCAAGGATAGTTCGTCTCGAAGCTATGCTTGGAAAAATTCTTTAAAACATCGTAGTGTTTTATTTTCAAAATATAGCATGCTATGCCTTTAAGGTACGCGGACAGTACACTGCTTGCTGAACGCATATGCTGGTTCTCGGTTCAGAAACGCAAGTTAGCGATTAAATATTTTATCAGATTGTTGATTTTACCGCTAGTCGATTGTTCCGTCCGTTTGCAGTGACTTTACTTTCACGAATCGGTGCGAAACAAACACGAGAGTTACTAGAAAAAAATAAAGATATGACTGTTGTTAGACACCATAAACTGCCCAGAAATGTCAGGACAATGTGAAACGATAGTCTTCAATCAGAAGTGTTGCAACGACTTACTCGCATGTCGACAAAGTGACCTGCGAATCCAAACGACCGCCCAGTTGCTGCATGTTCGACGCAGTTACTAGTTTGTGAAGCTCTGCTGAATCGTTTTTATGGATTCCATGACTTTAAGGTTAATTATATTTCATCAGCACTTTTGAAAAGTGCTAAATAAAATGCAACGAATTGAAATCGACTACAAAACTAGTTACAAGCAACCCCACCCAATGTTTTCCAGGTTCCTCGCCAAAGTTGAGGATGACGTCACGGGCTGGTTTATTCGTGACTTCGCGCTTCGCGATCCCAACACGAAGCACGGCCCCACTACTAAGTGAGTGCTCTTGTTCCCGTGGGTTGACTTTTAGCCGCGAATGCTTCGCCCTTTTAACGGTAAACAACTTCTCGCTCGACGTCTCTGGTCTCAACACGAGAACGACCAGCAGTGTTCATTCGCAGGAGCAAGGCTCGGCGCACCAGTGAATGTGATGCTTCGTGAACTGGGAATCTACTCCGAGATTGTTTTGTCTGTTTATAGATATATATATATATCTGTGTGGGTGTGCGCGCGCATGTGCATGTGTAAACTTTAAAGTGTAAAAGAAATTAAGCGTTGTATTGAAACCTGGCAACGCGTTTCGTCGTTTTCAAAAAAGTCATCTAAGTACGTGAAGTTAACAATATCGCTTGCGTTGGTGGTGGCTTTTCTAATCAGCAATCTGTTTCATTTTTTTTTCTACGATGTTTTTCAGATTCTGGGTAGGGCTTTACGACAACCCTCCCTCAAGCAGGATAGACGCCAGCGAAAGAAACTGGGAGTGGAGGATTGATGGTAGCGTCACCGCTTTGACAACTCATCCCGCGTTCGTTTCCGGTATACGAGTAAACCTCTGCTGCACATAAGCTTTTTTTTGCTGCTTTACAAGGGAGCTAAATGTCATATTAAGCTGTTGTCCGGTTCAATAGGCAGTCTGCTGGTAGGATCTGCTGCAGTGCATGTGGTTGTTGTTAAAATGTCATATTCGTATATCCAAAATATCGTACACAAGACTAGATGAGTGGTTATCAACTGGGGGAACATCTCCGTAGGGGGCATTTCCTGGGGAGAGCGAGCTCTTACACGCTCTACAGCATGGGAAGTTTTTGAACGGGAAGGTGTTCCGTCCAATATATTTACATAGGACAGCCACTTTAAGGGAGGCGTGGCCGAGAAAAGATTAAGAACCACTTGGCTAGATAAAAGCGACTGGTCACATTTTTTTCTGTTTTTGTTGAACTTCGTTCTTGTGCGGATCATGGATATCAGAGTAAACCACCCAACCCTGGGTGGGTGGTTACGCACTGATTTGCAGTCCCCTTATAGTCGGACTCCCGTCCGGTGGCGTGGCCAGCCCAAAAATTTAGAAGGCCGAGATTTTGGATTGTAGGCTAGCAACATTATTTTGTTTTTTTTTTGGGATACCGCCTCTCAAAGCACAAAATGACTAGATATTCTAAAAATTGGGGGGCGTGGCTCCCTGGGACCCCTGGCTACGCCTATGCTCACATCGCTTTGCACAGGGTTCCTGCGTGCACATAGTTCTCCGTTTGGCGCTGGCGATCGGTAAGTTGTCACATCGCCGAGTTCCTGCGCTGTACAGCTGCTTGCGATCTTCGCAGACACGTTCACCATCGAAAACGTCGGAGTGAACACGACAGTGAAGTCGAAGCTTCCGTACCTGGAGCGCTGTCTCTATGGCGACCACGAAAACCACACTTACGGCAACCCTCTCGGCCCGTTCAACCCGCATCATTACGCAAGGAGGTATGTGACGCCTTCGGAAAGGACCGTGGTGAGGATGTGTAAGCCTAATTGCAATAATACCCTTTATTACGTCACTGTCGTGTCAAGTTCAAATGACTCACGCTCCAGCCGCCGAACAAAAAGTGTGCGCTTGAGGCATGAACAGTTCACGCACAAACAACCAACCTAAGGATAATGCAGTCGTGAGAAACGCCTCGCACAACGGACACTGCTTTCGCGCATGCAACGTTTGCAACGTACATATCTCTCGTTTTGCTTTGAAATTTTTAACCGAATTCCGGAAACGTTGTGGCACCGCAAACATAGGAACTAATTTGGCAGAGCAAACTTTTTCATAACTGTTTCAAATGCGTGGAAGCAAAAGNGAGGCATGTTTTCCAATGTTTTTTACGTACGAAGCTTCTGTTGCTTTTGTTTTTATGTTGCATTTTTATTGTAGCTCTTGTTTCAGCTTACAACAGTCCAGATCGCTGGTTCATGGCACATATAATTCTAAGGAAAACGTTTGATGTCTTCACTTTTTTTTCAGCAAATCTTGTTCGTACAACAAACCAGAACAGCTTACCTGGGTTTGGACAACCACTTATCATTTGATGCACGTCTATACTGGCCTCTGCCTTACTGCCCCTTACGAGCTGATCGACCGTTCGGTTACAGGTGGGCGTGTCTGTGAATGACCAATAGTGAAATATCGGTTCCAATTTCATCTTCAACCTCTTAACGATCTCTTTTGTGCTGACCCTGGTCAGCGTCATAAAACGTTTTTGGTTTTGTATTATTGTCAAAAAGATTAAATCACTGTATTAAAATTTGGTGTTGTATTTAACAAACGTATCAGAAATTATTATTGTTTAAAAATTATAAATTGTTGGAATTTGGTGCAATTGCTTTGTTGCGGTTCGCAATGTTCATTTCCCTGCACAGCTCTGGTTCCCGGTGTCCGAGTGCTCCCTTGCAATCTGACGGAGCCACACCAGCAATGGATCTGCCTGTCAAGCAACCCGCTCTATCTGAAGCTGAGAACGGAAGAGCACAGCTTTTTATTCGACAAAGTAGGAAAGTTACATTGGTGTTTTTCCTGACTTGCTTTAAACGCCTGGTGATTGGCCTGTATCTATTTACGATCAGCATAAACGCAACGCCGAGTTTTAGTGCATGCCGTCACTCCGTCACTACCTCAATTTTTTGTTTTATTCAGGTGATCAACCTTTGTTCTAGGTTGCATGTATCATTTGCCTTCGCTCCCATAACTAGGTTTTTATCTTTTTATAGAAAGATAAACCTCTTCCCGCCAGGTATCTGTTACTGTTTTGTCCATCAACTATGTCTTTATCGTATAGAAAGCAGACTTAACTCGGGGTCTGCAGTTCTTCCTTTCACTGTTTATCTCACATTTTGTTAGACGTGATTTCAGAATGAGGTACAGAAATCAACTGTGGTACTTCTAGTTTTATGTTTATTTTTGGTTCGGGCATCGGCGGTTTCTAGCTTTTTCCAGCCGACTAGGGTCCCTTAGGTTAATGTCAGGATGAGATGATGCGTTTTTCCGTTTGTTGTGTTACGCGATATGGTTGCCATCGTGACCAAGACAGGAGTCCAGTGGCCTTTTAGTATCACCTTGAAAGTCTTTTTCTGTGACGATGCGCCGCTACATCTGAAGATTTCTTTGACAACAAGAGTGTCTTTTGACGTCAAGAATTCCAGAAAATAACGCAAATCTTATTTGTAATTTTGTAATTGCAAAACCTTGAAAAAGGGGTTATCTTAATGGTTTCATGTTTGTGTTTGTCCAAAAAAAGTTTCGTCTGCAATCATTATGTACAGCACAAAGCGCCAAATCGAAGCGACATTGTAATAACAGTATGAATTTCCGACACTTCATCACAATCGCTCTTAACTTGCCGAGATGCCAATATTTTAAATTGTCGCTAATGAAGGTGTTATTGCGATAAAGTTAATGTTTCAGCGTATTGATAAACGCAAGGACAATTACTCCATCCAGTCCTGATTCTATACGGGCAGTGTTTGTTTCGTTCTTGTGTTTAATTCAGCCATGACGCGACAATAAACCATATTGTGTGTCGTCTTGTTTGTTTACTGCGACCAGGGCGTAACGAGGCTAGATGGCGTCCGGGGCAAGAAGCAAGTTTGGCGCCCCCGTATTCGAACCTGAGGTCTTTCGGAAGCAAACGTACTGTATTGAAGAAAGTACTCTTGATAATGTTGGGACTTTTCGGCGCCCGGGGAATTATGCCCCCCTNCCCCCCCTCGTTACGCCCCTGTCTGCGTCACCATGCGTNTGGGGCAACAAGCTTTTGCTGCTCAGACAAAAACACGTGGCAGTCATTCAAAAATCAGCCACCTATTGCCCCTGAGCAGTTGCTATACCTTCTAAAAATACCAGCGTTTGCTCAAGACGGCTGAACCAAAGCATGCGCTAGAATCGATCATTGTACGCGTCCCAAACTTGGCTTATTGTTATAGCTGGGGTAGTTCATCCTGAATTTACTATTACTCAACATAGACGCTCTTGTTCGCCCAATTTCGGCGATGCTTTCTCATTGCAATCAATATGTTTTTTTTATAGAGATTTCAAACGCAACGACTTTCAATTTTATTGTAGTTAAAAACTTGCATTCTTGTAGTGTTAGGAAACAAGGTCTTTCAATGTGCAAGTCTGTCTAATGACAAAAGCGTTTTTCTTCTGGACGCAAGATGTCGACCTTCGCTTCATCGCCAGCAACAAACATTTTTACAAAAGCTTCTGTGCGTTTATCCTTTCGGTAAATGAACTTGCAAACTGCACCCAATCACTTTACACAGACTGAGCCGTTTGACCGGGCGCACATGGCAGGACCTTTCTATAGGGACGAATGCAAGATGCTGTGGAGGACCTTGGCTTCGAACTCGTACATCTGCGACGAAAGATACAATCCCGGTCGTAAGTTGCAAAGCGACTCGTTTCAAGTGAATCTGATGATTTAGTGTTGATCATGTATACTGTATAGCAGTGTTTCCCGAATTTTTTCTGATTGCGAATCATTTGTCGGTCCCAGTACTGTCAAGACGCACCACCTTGTTCCAGGAAAGTAAATGTGCCAAATATAATTCGATCAAGTTTGAAAAACCAGAATTAATACAAATACAACATGAACAAAACGGCTGACAAGTCATAACGGCCATTTTTCGAAACAACAAGGGAAGTAAGCTACACAAAAATTCAGGAATTTATTAACAGAGCCCGACAGGTAAAAACTAGCTGTGAATCTATTTTCTGTGAAGAAAAACAGAAAGTAGGTCTATTCGTGAACCACCTTGNAGGCCTTCGCNTACCACTACTGGTACGCGTACCACAGTTTGGGAACCACTGCTGTATAGGCTACTGTGTGTTGACTTCTACGTAGGACATTTCACATAAAATAATTGTTGCTGAGCAACAGCGAATAAAAGCAATCACCACGTTTCGGTGCACGTTTATGCAGAGAATCTTTTCCTGGCGCGGATGAGCAAGATTTCCCCCCCTGCGAAGAGCTCCACCAGTTGCACCTTCACAAGGGTGCCCACCCGTGGCATCACCGCAACGAACACTGGCCGCGACAAGGACTTTATCACTCACCTTTGTCTTGCTCAAGGTAGGTCAGGTTTTCGCATAGTAGCGGTTGTGCTAGTAACATACGTTAAACCTGGCATTGCTTGAATTGTTTTTGCTTGTTGAATTCGGTGTACGTTTAATGATGAAATATAATTGCGATTGTTATCAGCCGAAAGCAGGTCCGTAACCAGCTTTTAAGGGTTTAGGGATAAGTACATTATTAGGAGGGCAGGATTTTTGTTTTTGTGGTATGTTTAAAACAAGTTTTTCTGGACACAACAAAATTTGGAGGCACTGCCACCGAATGTCCCCGTGGCTACGGGCCGGGCCCAAAGCTTTCATTACCTGCACCCGTGAGCTTGCGAGCCGACCTCTTCTGATACTAAACGTTATGGTGCCGGAGTGGTTGGGCCACTTGATGTTAAGCCGTGTTCAGTGTTTTATGCACGAAAATTTTCAAACTGAACAAATGTTTGCTTCAGTGAGCATGAATATTTTAAGGCTGATTTAGTAGAGTTTTAAATAAATTTATATACTTTGTGAATTATTGGAATAAGTATAAAATCTTGTAAAAATACGAACGACGTACACAATTCTAAATATCTTCTAAAAGGACTATGCGATATGCTCAGAAACGTTCTACTTTTGCCCCCAAAAATTGTTGAACATATTATATTCTTAAATTCAGAATGCTGCAAGTGCACGATAATGAGATTTCGCTGCGCAATTGCACAGATGCGCACCTTGGAGTAGAAATGGCATGGGCCGCTAAAATGGCGGTTAGCGGCAGGTTTACATACGGGCCAGTTAACCGCCCAAACACTTTTATTCTGTCTTGGGTGCCGCTGCGGTCCGCTAACGTTTTTGAAGCACGTACGAGGATGTTGAGGAAAATTTTTTCACAAACGTAAGTTGTCAATAGAGTCGCCCACTGGTGGAAATTGTGTCAGACCTTAAGAGTTTTTTGGGCTTTGTGAAGCGTGATGGGAGCGAACAATGCATAGATCTAATGCAGTAGTTCTCAACCACTGCTTTGAGAGCCGCATGTGGTTCCCAAGCACCATTTGTGCGGCCCTCCGCAGTCTTTCAACAACACCTCTAATATTTTGTGTAATGGGCTTCGTTCTGCAATAAACCAAAAGGCGTCAATTGGCTTGTGTTAAAATATCTTGAGTGCGGCTTTCTAACAAAGTCGTAAGGCTGAACTTGGCTCCCTTCAGCGAACAGGTCATGAACCACTGGCCTAATGTATGGTGTGTGTCGTGCGCTCGTTGTGCTGTGGACTGTACGCTCTCCTGTGGTTTGGAAGTTGTAGTATTCGTTTGCAGTGCGCGCAGATGTCTTACAAAGCTAGGTTCTCTGGAATTGAGTCGTTGAAAGTGCAATACAGATTAGTTCGCATTTACAGTACTGTATCATTGATTGGGAGGAGCATACAAAACTGTTGTACAATCAGTACAAGTGCTACAAAACCGACTTATGAAACAAATGACGTTTTTCTGTAGAGGATCAAGTTCAAACAGTATTTTTTAAATATTTAAAAATTTCAATTATACGAACTCAATTTGCCAAAGTTTTTCTTATGTACAAGTATAACGCCAAAACAATGCTTTTGCCTCATGAGGCTAAATAGACACAACAGTGCTTTTGTCTTATGAGCTTATGAGCAGAGCAACCAATTTCTTGACCTAAAAACTTAAAATTTTGACCTATAAATTTTCTGCGTTTGCAACTGCAAAATAATTCAGCCTTAGGTGTTGAGAAGTATATTTATTCACTCTGCTTCGAAGTTTTAAAAAACTTGGTTGTTTAACTTTGGGGATGAATATTGATAAGTACATTAATAACTACAGCAGAGTCAAACCTGAGAACATCATAATGCTGAAACACTATATGCATAATGGATTGAGCGTTTACCAAAACAAGTATTGTAAGACCACATTTCTCGCCTATCCTACATAATATTCAAGCGTCCAGAAGTGGGCAAAACAACATTATGACGGCAGAAACCCCAACAAGCCCATTATTATTACAGAATTGCAACTAAACTTGCAAAGCATACCACTATCTGTTGTTGCAGTTTCAATAAAATATCAATAAAGAGAAAAAAAATGTGCTGCAAGAAAATTTTGACCTAACGATAAATTTTGACCAAAAGATCAATTTTGACTTATTTTTACCTAATAACTTGGGATTCCTTCATGGTATGAACGTGAAATTTGGTTTGTGGGCGTTTCGTGAAGTTTCAAAACGGCAGAAAAATTTTGACTTTATTGACTTTTGGTTGCCCTGCTTATGAGGCAAAACAGACACTGCCTTCTTTACGGGCCAGGCTGAGTGCGGTCCAAAAGTTATGAGGGGTACGGGTTTGTTGTGATGGGTATGGGTCGATCCGGGTCATAAAAATGTGAGCCCGTGGCATCTCTACCTCAAAAGGAACATTGACCGTGTTGATACTGACAGTCTCCTCCCAGAAAGTTCTTTTTTTCATTTCATGTCAGGCGGAAGAGTTGCGTCCAGAACGGACATCGACAGCGCTCTGCAGGACGGTTTCGTCGACGGCTGCGCATGCGCGTTCGACAGCAATTACGATCGCGTTGGTGTGTCCACCATTAACGACAGGGACTGCAAGGGCATATCGGGCATGCCTCCGAATCCCACCGGCGTTTTTAGCTGCTCGGGGAACGCGGCCGACGCTATATGGTGTTACAGGTATAATTAAGTAAAGCTGACTTAGCTTCCAATCATGTGAAAGTTGAGTTTCAGTATCTTTTTAACCAAATTTTTGTGTTGATTTACGTTCTTGTTGGTTTTTGCGAGTACTTCCCATATTCTGTTGTTTGCAATCGGTGTCAGCTCTGTTGTGTGTCAAATATCTCTCTGTCGAAAATGAATTCGTGTTCATCAAAACTGCCTGGACTTGGTGTTCGTTTTGTTGCAGTTGCGCTTGCATGTATTTCCAGCCCGTGAGGTTGTTCTTCTGCCCTGGTCAGTTGTTTTGCCGTTAAGTTTGTTTGTCGACTGTAGCTGACAATCGTAGAACCAGTAGTGTGGTTAGTCCAAATCGAATGTAATAGTTGCGCTGAGACGATTTCGATGGAACGTCTGCTATAAGCCTTCTGATTTTAGTTTTTTGTGCCAGAAAAGCTAGACTTCATTTCAACTAAACGTTGCTTCTTTAAGAACTCCCTTTCGGTTATACTAGCACAGCTATGTCCAACCCAAATGGCTTACTGAGCCAAAAACTATGTCACTATCTTGACCAGGGCGTACATTGAATGACACATTATTGAGGGCCGCACATTGCATGGCTTACTTTGATCTTAGCAAACTAAATTTAGCTTAAACGAATATAGTGAAAGTTTTGGAATCCTATATGCAAAGGTAACAGACGTGATAAAGTGGCACTGAAGACCACTTGCCTCAAAAATGTCATATTTAAGATTATCAAAACATGAACAGGATGTCAGTATGTAGGATACTTTTACTACAGCGAAAACTAAACTGGGCCGCACAAAACCCTCGACTGGGCCGCATGCGGGCCGCGGGTTGGACATATCTGTACTAGCACATTCGCTTACCTTCTTCCGAGTCCGATGAATTGCAAAAAGCGTTGTCACTTCGTGTTAACCGCGCTGGAGTCAAGTATCGAAAATAATTAGATTCGAGTCACGTGCCGACACGTTTTTTGTTGTTTTTCCGGTGATTTGCCTTAAACTGTTCATTTGCAAAAATAATTTTCTGGAAACTTCATTAAATACGTCAGCAGTCTATTGTCAATCGATTAATACGCGTTTGTTCGACGCAGAGGCGAGATTGGTACAAATCGACTGCACGGTGTGCAATACGCCCCCTGGTGCGCGACCTTCTCTTTGTTAGCAGCGGATAAAGTCGGCTTGGAAGAGAGAAGCTGCCTGCAAGCCAACTACTTTGTTTGCAGGAAAAGTATGTGTTAGATAGGCTATTGATTGACATGTATTTTTCTATTGCTTATTTATGTTAGTGCGTGATTTAGAAAGCATCCGTAGCGTGTGCTTCACTTACCCATTTGAAGACACGATCAAAGTCTTCCAGGTGTTGGTAAGATCTTCAGTCAAAACAGATTAATGTAACTTGCAAACTTAAAAGTGTTCATTCACATATTAAAATTGCTCTCAGTGGTTTTGTTGGAATGTGATGTATGTTTGTGTTCAAGTTGCAAAGCATAATTTTATCGATTTTCGGTTGTTCTTAAGCTCTTTCTCGGTGGCTTTATCTGAATCCTCGTAACGAACACTCGTTGTGGTGTGTGGTCTGGTTTGCAGTTCGCACGCTGCGATTTTCACAGAACATCTTGTCGTCAATGTTCCGTTGACGTCAACGTCTTGTAACATCAAAACCAGAAACGCGGTCATTTTCAAACTCACAGCAGAACGTGTTTCAGGGATAATCCAAATGCTTCTTGCACGAACGTTGAAAAGAGGTGTTAGTCATTGCCTGCATAAATAACAGTGTTTTGGGTATCCCTGTGAAGTGCTCGTGTTAGGACGTAGCAGTCGTACAGCAGGCCGCGGAGAATCATGTCACAAGTTACCCTTTGAATCTCAGCGTTTCTCCACCGTTGTTTACAAGACTTCGTTTTTTCGCAGAGACCGACAACACTTGCACTGCGCCGCCTGTACCCGCCAACAGCTACTCCACGCGCGAAGACTGGCGCGTAGGCGGCGACGGGGTCACGTTCCAGTGTATTGTTGGGTACGGATTCGGAGGCGCCGTGGGCGCTTACACTCTCGCGACCAACTGTGTGTCGAGCGGAACGACCAGAAGCTGGAATCCGGATCCGGCAGCGTCNTCCTGTTCACGTTAGTCACACTCCTNGNTTCTTAAACTTGGGGGCGTGAAAGGTTCGCAAGGGGGGGGGCGCGAGTATGTGGCAACGGTATGTTGTTGAAAAGCAGGATAATGGCANATTAATTGTTGTTCTGCTTTTTGGGTTTGATTGTGATGTTAGGTGAGGCGCGAGTGTCAATGACTAACAGCAAAGAGGGTGCGACTAAAAAAAATTAGGAACCTCAGGAACTGGATCGTTCTCCATTTTTCTCCTATTCTGTTCGTACCGTGTAAATCCCCTAA
>JGI24158J21664_10004209_pt1 | contig 18423 bp, 14 predicted proteins | sample Ectturendosymbi3_FD_21664 | JGI IMG/M metagenome (IMG submission 21664)
CTTGTACATGTCAGTGAGGTAGTGTTTCAAGATTTTAACATCAGACTTGGAAAAGGAGCAAGGCATGTAGAATGGAAGAAAGGGCGTACGCAAGGGGGTTTGGGGTTAAGCCCCTCCTTGAGTTTGATAAGTTACAAAAATTTCGTTACCTGCGCAAAGGAGGTTAATTATTTTCGTTTACTTTTGCTTGATAATTTGTCGACTTAATGCAAATAACACAGAATGAATTTGCATGCAAATTTCAAGAAACATTCATAGTTAGGTTTTGGTGGAAGTCTGGGTTATCGCTTGCATCCAGGAGTCATCTCACCACTTTATGCAGACCTTTCGTCCACTACACATGTTTAAGATTGTTTTCCGCGATAGGTCACTTTCTCCAAAACAATTGTCTTTATTTTTTCGTTTGACGACCATGGCTGATCAGCGCGTGCGCTGACCGCATTGGCTACATTGCCAATTTCTGTAGCATGATAGAACTGTTGCATGAGCTAATAACAGCAGTTGTTAACATAGAAGCATTAAGGCATTTGATAATGTCTCAAAAAGAAAAAAAGAAAACTACTGTAAAGTTTGCTTAGACTTCTATATACATAGCAAGGAAACGAAGGTTTTCTTGGGTACTTCATGCGCATTCTCAATTCTTGTGTAGTTTAGCAAGATTCAATCTTGCAAACCAGAATTTGCGCAAGCCATTCCGGCCGCACATCTTCTATGTTCGACTTCGTATTCGACGAAACATTAGCGCAGCTTGATTTTGCTGTTGTAAATTGCTCTGACGTTGCTATGGGTGTGTTTTGCTCCCCTGTTTTAACACGCAGCCTGATATTTTGCAGTTTTGATCTGCTGTGTCGTAGCGTTTTGTGTATTTTCCTCCGCTATCCGAACTAGGAGCACCGATAGTTTATATTAAGTGGAATGACACATGAAATAAGGAGAGTTCGTGTCGCACATTGTTTCAACAAACTCCGCCAAAACGTTGGTTTGGATTGAAAACATGAATATGACGTGCAATTGTGACGTGACAAACAGCGCACAGCAAATGGAAATGACCACCATGTGCCACTGAATGAAACCCCCACCCTATTAAAATTTTCCGCGTACGCCAGTGAATGGAAATGTGTGTAGAGATGAGAAATTTCGTGACAAATAGATATACACAATGTGTCTAAAAAAAGGACAAACCAAGGAACTTTGAAGTGTAAATACATTTGTGTAAGACCCTTGTTGCTTGCACTTTTCAATGACCCTCGCATCAGATTGACATTCGTAGCCGAACAAGAATCAAGTTTTGAAGGGTCGTGTTCGGAAATCGTGCGCTAAGCTTAAAACCGTCGAATTCATTTCAGAAGGAACACAGAAATTGGTTGAGAACAAAATTTCGTTTCTTGAAAATTAATTCGGCGTAACATTGTTTGCCGCCTTATGACTCGCAGTCCAAGAGCGCATTAGAAAGGAAGGTAGCAGGTTTCATACCCAGTGAAAAACATCGTATAATCGATCAACATCGAAATTGGATGTAGCTGTTTTAAACTACGTATCATGGACAATTAAGCATCTTAAACTACTCAGCTCGACAAAGAATTACAATTCCTCCAAAATAGCAGAGATCAACATCACGTTACTTTCACCAGGACACATGTTTGCTTCCAATGTGTCATGACAGAGAGAATGTACAAGTGGAAACAATTGTGAAAACATAAAAAATGATGAAGTTCGATTGTTGAAAAATCCAACGTCTTTAGTATGAAACTATTTTTTTGCAAATTGCCGATTTGAGGCTAACAAGTTTATTTTAGTTTTTTCATCGACACCAACTTCTGAAAATGATCTGAAAGCGTTTGTTATCTACAGCAGTGCTCTTCAACAGGGGTTCCGCAAAACATGCATGGGGTTCCGTGAGTTTTAAGGGTTCCGTGAGGGTTCCTCGTTTTTAGGGGAAATGATTTTTTGCTTCAGTATGTTGATGAATCATTATGAAATTTTTAGACCACCCTGTCACATTCCGACTCCAAATATGCCAGTTAGTTATACAGGAGGTTGAGTGCAGATAGCGAAAAGAAACGTTAATAGTTGTTGCGTCAGCTGTTGTTCTTTGTTCTGCAATTAAGAAAAACCTTATTGTTGTATCACAGTTACACGATGTTGCCAATCAGGTTTGCCAGATTGGTGTTTTTTAGGCCAAATTTCAGAAATTTGGCGTCGTTTCAAGTTGGTTGGTCAAAAAACTTAGTTGGCCTTTTGGACTCATCTCAAGTTGGCTGGCCTTAAAAAATATGTTGGACCTTTTGGCTCTTTTTTGGACATTTTTACGCTGAAATAGGTTCCTATGAAGGAAAATATTGCTGTTCCATTTTTGTCGGCAACACATTTGCAGAATTTTTGTGATAAATGCTATGGCAAACTCTCGCATTCTGATATTAGTAATATTTGAGGGATGCTAGATTCGATATTAAGTTTTTACGTAATCACTGGAAATGTGTGCACTCACTGCACTGTGTAGTATCTGATGCGTTATAAGCACTAAAGAGTCTCAGCACTTTGCAGACAGGTCTGCATCTTCACGATAGAAATGCAATAATTACGACGAAATGGAAGGACTCGTATGATTGTGGTCATAAAGTACAAGAGTGAATGGGAGACACTTTTGTGCAGAAAGCTACAGATGGATCGGTATGCAAACCGTGGCATCATTTTACCCAAGCTGTGCAATTTCACAAACCATGAAAAGTCAGGGAAGATTAGCATCAGTGCTCCAGTGCAATGCCAAGCAATATTTAATTTTCATTTTAAAGAAAATTTTTTTGGTTGCAATTCATATTTTTTGTGACAAAGAATGGCAATACCGCAAATAACGTTTCGCTTTTTTGTGGCCTTTAAACAGTCGGTTTGGCGTTTTTCAGGCCTCTTATTTTAGCATTGTTTGGCTTTTTATTGAAGTTTTCATCTGGCAACCCTGCTGCCGATGTACAGTTCACAGTAGAGTAGACTGAGTAGAAAGTAAACTCAGCCTGAGTCTAACGGAGAGTAGACTGAGTCACAGACTAGAGCTGCTGTTCAACTTTCGTGGGAAAAAAGTAAAAACAGTGTGAAATCCAACTTTTTACTATTTAGTCAAGTCAGATGAAGCAAAATAACACGATTTCTTATGCGAAGCGAAATAACAACAGCGAAGGTTTGGACGGTACTGAGCAACGTAGTTCAAATGTAAGAAGCACCTAACCCGGAGCGGACCAAATGTAATTCAATTACCAAAGTTAGAAAATGGGGGACACATATTTGAGATATGGGTTCTTTTTGCCGGATGACCACATTCTGAATGTAGCAGCTACATTCCAAAACTGCAATTGAATGTGTTGCTTTTCAACTTCTGTAATAGCTGTTTATTTGTTGAAGTGTCTAATAACGAAATATTTGATTTTCTTCGAAGTAATTCATGGTTTTTTAATTTTTGTTAATGGGGGTTCCATTATAAACGCGAAAGTATATCAGGGGTTCCGCGATTACAAAAACGTTGAAGGGCACTGATCTACAGTCTTCGTGTAAAAAATTTTTTCGGAATCTTTTGCATTACAACAATGTGTCGGTTGTACGTTTTCATAGCATAAATAAAATTGAGATCAACCCACCTGTTTTTGTATAAATTCTTACCTGATATTTCGAGGACAGCTTTCAGATTCTTTTCGTTGTTTTCAACAGTTGCGGTGTTTGAAAACGTAGGACTGAAAAAGGTTCAAATGAAAAAATGGCTAAGGTTCACAAATGTCTTATTTCATCAATGCCATAGTCCATGATACCAGGGCCGCAATTTTGTTGAAAAATATGGGGGGAAAGCTTGGTGTGAAACCAATACAATCATCGGGTCGATGCAGAAGTGATGTTTTATAAAAACAGATTCCCAATTTTATTTCTAGATGGGTTTTGAGAGCAACACTAATCACGCTTTGCTTTGTCCTTGTAGGTGATTTACATATTAAGATACTTAAATATGTTGCTGGATACGGTACAGTAGTTCAGCCTGTTTCCATTTATATCGTATTTGGATGCGAATAAGAACAGCCATATAGTAGAACACATCAACAGGGTTTTATCAGATCTGTCAGTTGGAATGCACAAAATGCTGAATCGTACTGGTCGCACGTGCATATCACTGTTACAGTGGAACACTTCAATTTTCATGCATTTCATAAGTGTGGGCTACAGCGCGATTTGATGTCTTGTTCAAGTTGCTTAACGTTACAAACACGATACATATTATTCTTGCATATATCCGTTGTATGAAAAAGCTACAAATCTTTTTGATGCTACTGGGCATCATACATGCAGCCCCACCCCTACCAAAATCTCCAGTGATAATTCTCTTACCAGCAGCAAAAATATTTGGCCTAAAATTAGCGTAGTCTACTTTACAAAATGATTTCAATCTATTTTTACTGTTGATGGGTGGAGGACGTATCCTTTCAATATCCCCTTGTTGGCCTTGCCTACATACCCACACAGAGTTGTAATAGGGTTTCAGTTTGAAGCCTGAACACGACCCGAGCCCGAAATCACAATCCCGAACCCGGCTCAAGCCAGACATTTATTTATGAAACCCGATTTAGGCCTGAAAGCCAAATTTACCGAGGGAGTTAAGATATGCGCAACTGTGGAGTAACACAAAACGTTGTGTACAGGTGTACTGTAGTTGCAGGTACACGGTTTATCACACCGAAAACAGCAACCACCTTGACCAAAACATTGGCACAATCTGGCACAAACGTAGCATGATAGTCAACGATAATCCTGCGGAATATAATATTTCTCAAAAAAAAGAAACAGTCACGAAAATATCTACGATGGCGCGATAAGCATAGAAAAAACTTTCTAGGATAACTCTAGAGATGTGAAAAGCCGTCTTGTAGGCTTCTTAAAACAAGCCAAGAATCGCGTGAATGATTGATCTTTTCGACGCAACGCTATCGTGTTTTATTTTCCTCACCGCTGTCACTTTCTCAAAAACAGTGTGAGACTAATCCCAGCACAGAATGAAAGAAGGCAGCTGTGTTTGCAAACAGAATTAGCTGAAGAAAAATCGCAATCACTTCGCTCACAGAAGTTACCGCAGTGAGCACAACAAATCGAAGTCACGAAAGAAAAAAGTCGTTACTCTTAATGTTATAAAAAAGTTTTGGGTACTACTATAGCGTGAGGTCTACCACACTATAGCACCAAGTTTTGTATGCAGGCCCGAAATTGTCCCGAAATATTTTGACAAACTTAAACCCGAGCCCGGCCTGACCCGAAAAGCCCGGCCAGACTTATAACCAGTGGCGGATTAAGGGGGGTGCTGAGTGGGCTAGAGCCAGGGGACCCCAATCCCTAAGTCGGAAAAAAGTGTAAAATGCGAACAATACACAATACGCTGCTGGAAAAGATACCATCGCCAATTGGAACTAATAAGTAGGCGCTCCGTGCTCACTCATTGAAAGTGCTTCGTTGACATAAAAGTAGTTGATTCATTGGCGTGCGGTCTGGCCGACACTCATAAACAGGCTAGTAGCCTACTCCATAGTCTAAAAATCAAGGTATTCCATCCGCTTGTCTTATTTTAATTTCCGACGCGCATGCGGTATCCACGTCATTTAAACGTCGGTCCTACAGACAGTCACGAAGGACGTTGTGAACTTGTTAAGTGGTGTCAAGTCCCTCAACAATGGCGAGAGTAATTTTTGCTTAGGATATTAACCCGTGGTGTTATAAGCCAGGACTGCCAGAGTTGGTACATAGGCCACGTATATATTCTTGTGTACTTTAATGTATTTGTGTGTTCTTTTTGTTACTGTGATGCGTGTTTGAAGTCTAGCGCGTTGCGTGTTGGAGTAGAAGACCTTACACAATACACAATGTCAACTGGTAATATCAAATCTGGTACTATTTACTTCTAAGATGCAAGTTTGGACATTTTGTTACATACTACTCAGGCCCGTAACTAGGGGGCCGAACCCTACCTAGAAAAATTTTCGCCCCTCCTGGAAAAACATGTTGGACGTAGTTTTAAACTATTGGACATTGTTTAAAAAATGCGGGTACCTCTGAGAAAACTCTTCGCTACCCCTGGTTTCCCAAGCTAGTTACGGGCCTGATACTACTTTTATGTGAATCGCCATTATTTGGTAAATTCTCGATAACTAACTTAAAACAGAATAAACGCAATACTGCAAAGGAAAGTCGGCAGATATCACGTTACTTAAAACGTTAACTGATAACAAGAATTAAACCGTAGCAAGCACGTCTTAGTTCTGTTTACATTTCGTTCAAGTAACTCTAAGCTTGCTCATGCTAATCTCAATGACTTAGGATAATAAATCGTGGCGTCATAAGGCAGGACTGCCAGCGTTGGTATATGCTCCACGTATATACAGTCTCCTCGCCGCGGGGGAGGGGGGATTTGGAGGGCTTAGCTCCTCCAAACAAAACTCCAAGTCCCCCTAAATTGAAACATAAAACGCTATGAATCAGTGGAGTTTGTGTCAATTTTAAGAACGTCAAGCCCCCCCACAGAAACGCAAAGCCCCCCTATTGATAACATTCTGAAACGGTTCTGCGTATATATCCTCGTGTAGTTTGATGTATTTGTGCGTTCTTTGTTACTGTGATGCATATTTGAAGTCTAGCGCGTTACGCGTGGGAGTGAAGACCTTGCACAATACACAATGTCAACTTGCAGTTTAATACCAATTCAGGTATTATTTACTTCCAAGATACAAGTTTGGACAAACTACTTTCATTCGAATCGCCATTTATAGGTGCAATTATTCTTGATAACTGATTAAAACAGAATAAACGCAATAAAAAAATGTAAAGTCGGCAGATATTGAGTTACTTAAAACGTTAACTGATAACAAGAATTGAACCCTACTAAGCACGTCTTAGTTCTGTTTGCATTTTTTCAAGTAACTCTAAGCTTGCTCACGCTAAACTCAATGACTCATTCGATTTTCAACTTAAGTAAGTCGTAAGATGTGTCTTTAGTTAAGAATTTTGTTAAGTGCCATTTTATATTGCAAGTGCAGTGTACGCAGGCCCGTGACCATGGGGGATTAGCCTCCTCGGCAAAATTTTACACCCCTCTGAAAAATATGTTGGATATAATTTAAAACTATTGGACAAAGTTAAAAAAATTTGGGCGGCCCTCAAAAAACTCTTGTCGCCCTAGTGTCCCAAGTTGGTTACAGGCCTGGTGCAATGTCTTATGAATGAACGTAAAACCATACGTAATGCAGTAAGTGAAAGTGAATTTCACAACAGTTATTCATAAGCGAGTGCATACTCTTGTTCTTACTAACAGTCTTACTGAATTGTCCTTGATTGTGAACATAAAAATGAAATACTGATTTGCAATGATTTGAGTACAAGTATTATTTTGGACCACGCACCGACCATATGGGTCGCCCCAGGCTTGTTCTGACAATAGCATAAACATGATCAGTGTTTTCACATTGATGAATATATTTAATTTGCATTAATGGTAACATAATTGAGACAAGTTGAGCAAGTTTTATTCAGAAGTGTGTGTATCAGACTGGTAGCCATTCGCATGAATCTGTACCAAAAAGTAGCTCGCAGTTTCAAAAAGGTTGGTAGCACCTGGTGTACAGTATGAGTTTGTTACGTCACATTGGCACTTACTGCGCTTGCACTCACGCCTGCATACCTGTATCCATGGGTGTCGGAAGGATTTTTTCCAAGGCGGGCTACTAGGAGAATTTTCCTAAATTTTTCCATGGTGGGCCAAAAGTGGTGAAATTTGATTTTTCCCACTCGAAACTAAGACAATAACCTTTTTTGCTGAAAATTTCAAAATCCAGGGAGGGCAAGGCCCACTCTGACCCCCTTCCGACGTCCATGCCTGTATCCACAATGCTTCAGAACAACGTGATGCTGCTGAGCAAATTGCTGCTGACAGGTTGCAACTTTTCCAGCGTAAGGATGCCGACAGAATATGTGGTCGTCTTACAGGGTGATCGATCACCAGTTTTGTAACAGCTGGACTGTGGCCGGGGTCTGGACACTGGGGTGGTCGCGTTAGTGAATCAAAAGGTAATGCATTAGCATAAGGAAGACCGCGTTAAAGTGGTCGTGATAGCGGGGTGGTCGTCGACGGGGTGCCACTGTATATTCAAAGCATTCCACCGGTGTTTTGTGAACAATTATAGATATGGTTTCAAGTCTCCAGCAAGAAATTGAGACTTGAAATCAATGAGTTTCTTTCATATTGTGACGTCCATATTAGTTGATGATTCGTTTGGTGTTGCTGAATCTTTTTTTGTTTCAATAATGCAAATACTTCAGTTCGTTCATTTATTTTTTTCCCTATTAACGACAGTTTTGTATATATAGAAAGGGCCCCGTATTAAGTTTCAGCCAGGGGCCCCACACAACCTTAATCCGCCCCTGCTTATAACGCCGCACCATTTCAAAAGTTTCATTCTAATACTTGCATAACGACACAAAAATATATTTGAGATTAAATCGAAACGCACAATGGTGAATTGGCAAAAAGTATCAAGATTCACCTTCAACACGAAAAGAATATCCAACATAATTAGGTGTGATGTGTCTGTAAAGCAAGTGTTTCGCACTTGGATGAAAACATTGCTACATTGTGGGTTTGGTTAAACTCAAGCAAATCAGATGACTTGCGAACCAACGCATTCAGCACAAGCACAAAGTATAAGAGCCAAGGCAAATATATCTTTTGGATTTATTAGCACACCATTGTTGCGACATTACAAGTGAGGATAAATGTACAGTATATTTTATCTTTATTTCCAAGTCAAGCCCTACGTTTTAAGCTATAGGTCAATATACAGTCAGGTAAATACTCTAGGATACTTCTCCAACGCTTTAATTGAAATCCTCTTCACTAATGGTTGAAAACAGTCTTTTTCTAAACTCTTCATCCCAAAACTAAGTCTCCACAATAGTGCTGCTTTTTGTCATCTGAAAATACTTTGCCGAGATTTGCCTAAAAATCTAACTTTCTCACATTATGTACACTACCATCCTTAAATTATAAATTATAGGCTGTCTGTTTCTGAATGCGTGACAACTAACGTCACAGCTAAGCCAGTTACATTTCCGCACGAAAAAAATGGCTGTATTGTGGTCTCTCACATGCGCAGCTGTGATACTCTCACTGTNACAAAAAAATAACCTTNCTAACAGTATACCACACAGGAGAAAATGTCGGACAGAAGCAGTTAAACGTCTTTCACGGTCTCTAGAAACGTGAAAAATTCTAAAAATTATTTTATCGAAGCTAAAATTCATAAACCATCAGAATCAGTGATACCACACCAAACTCTGTTTCCACATCAACTTGGGTGTGTATGGCCTACCATCTAACATGAAAAGCTCTTCACACAAAACGTGATAAACATCACTTTTATTTTTGAAATATCTGCAAATACAAAACCTAAAGAGAAAAATGTGGGGGAGGACATGACATAGTATGTTCCCCCCGTTTGAAAAAGTAGGGGACACACACGTCCCCCGTGTCCTCCACAAAATTGCACCCATGCATGATACATGTATTTCTAATGTACATGTGCATCATAACAATTGGCAAAAGTATCAGGTTTTCGAGGCGCATTTAATGGCCAATGCTCAAGGCGTTGCGAGCATTCTGCAGTGAAAACGATTTTAACAAAATACCTGTACCTCAAACATACAAACAAAATCAGTCTTTCAAATGCACAATGCAAAATATAAAAATATTTTTTTGTTTTCAATTCCCACGAAGCACCGCACGATTGTGAACATTTTAAAAAATGCACGTCTTGAAGAGCATGGATGTTATTGTAAAAATCTCCGTTTAAATTAGTGCAAAAATCAATTCCAACTTTGTTTTGGGGTTCCGTTTAGGAATATTTTTAAATCCATATTTAATTACAAGGAAATACCAGTCATTTGAAACTTCATCAGATACAGTAACACTTTCTGTATACGGACAAGTGAACACTTATCAAGTTTGTATTTTAGTAAACTTACTTTAATGCATCATTTCCCGAATTAAAAGAGCCTTTAAAGATTTCACCAGTGTCTGAAGTGCTTTTGATCCTGCATTGAACCTGTTTGAACTTAACATCATAAATAACCTACAATATAATACAATCCTTGCGCAAAGTATACGAAACCTTGCAAAAGCAAAGTTGAATACATTAAATGCAAAACTTGTAAGATGCAAGTGCGTATTTTTGCTTTATGAAAGGAGTGGGCAAAAAACTTATGATAGTATCTTCGCAAAATACGGAAAAAAAATACAACCTGGTCCAACTAAAATTGACTTATGGGGCCATTTAAAAATACGTGACAACTTTTGGGCCGCTTCCAACCAACTGATGTATGAAACACCAAATTTACAAGATACAAAGCTGACGGAAAAAGATAAGTGAGGGCGTCATTGAAGTTATTACACAATACAAATAAAAACATATTATCGAATTCTATTAGTGGGATGCCTGTGATAGAGGCTTCTATAAAACTATATTTTATCAATACCAGTGTTAGTGGTAGTGAGCCGGAGACTATCGTCCAGTGTTTAGTCTGCCATTCGATTTCTTTTTCAGATTTGACTTGCTTCATGGTAGAAAATGTACTGTTACACACGCATCTGCTTCCAAACATCGAATACATTTTTTGTGCGAAGTCTTTTAGTTTGGGAAATCTATCTTTGCTGACGAATTTCCCGAAACTTTATACAGTCCGGTCCAGTGATTCTTAACTTTTTTTTACATATCTTACCCTTTTATCAAACAAGGCTACCAGATTTATCCCAGTACACTCAATGGTGCTCGTTTATTGAAAATGCGAAACTAAAAAACTCTTACAGTTTAGAATGATTTACAAAAGTTTACATTGACTACAATTTATGGTTCAGTAAAGTTGGTACCTTGCAAGATGAAATTTACCCCCTTAGGCAAATTAGCCCAGGTTTAGAACCACTGGTCTAGTCCAACGTCGTTATTGATGTACATATTTGTTAGAATGTTGTGCTTGTTCTAATTAAAACAACTTAATGTAACAAACACACAACAGTCAATCAATACTGAGAAAGCTCGCGGGTTTTAAAAATTCTGTGCGTGGTCCACATGCAGGCTGCGGGTCTGTAGTGGGATCAAACTCAAATAATGATTGTCCAGCTTTCTCTGAGGTGCTTTGGAGAACCGAAACGATCTTTGAAAGTTTGCCAAAGTTTTTTGCAAAATACAGTGGAATCTCACTGCATTACAAGCATCAAAATACACTGAAACACTGAAACCTCGTTTTGTGACTATCTGGGTATTGCGATGAAATAATTGCGGTTTCTCAAAATGTCTTAGCGGTCACCAACAATGTCAAACGTTAAAAATACTGTGTTGGCACAGATATGCAGTTCTCACTTCCAAAATAATTTAGAAACTTTTTACAGTGACATTGCAACAGATAAATTACTTTTTATTTGTTTGTAACCTAATTTCGTTTCCTACCTCAGATGGTGGTATGCATGTTCGCTGGAATCCATCAAAGCACTTCCACACCAGAAACATTTTCTTGTCCGAATTGCTCTTTCCAATGCGCCACGACATTTTGAGAGTGCGCCGTTTTTTTTCCTTTCTGCAACAATTGTAAAAGTAACTAGGTAATTTGCAACGCATTCCTTACTGCATTGCTATTTCACAATTAACCATTTCATGTGCCAGATGATATCGACAAATGGCATTTTCCAGGTGCAAAAACTCGGTAGTAAACGTAANTGGATAACAACTAACTTTTTGGGAAGCTCTAACTTCACATTCAACATATTGTTTTAAATGTTATTTTTTAACATATCTCTCCCAGTNCAAGTAACGCAAAAATCCATTGCAAATTTACCTCGTGAACTTTCGAATAGCCTTTTTTGATAACGTTTCCTGTATTTATTTTATATTTTATATAATAACTAACGAAATCAGTGTATTGGATGCCTGGATGTTGATTAGCTGATGTGGATCGATTTTAACAACTACCGTATTTTATTGTATAACGTCTTCACTCCCAAACGCCACGCATTACACTTTAAGGATGCATGGCAGTAACAAGGAACACAGATTTACATGAAGGCAGACTTTATGGTGCTATCGCAATTACTTTGATGAAACACAACAAGCACAAACGGCACACTCATTAATGGCGCCATCAGTAAATTTAGTGTTGTGATGACTTCCACGTATACCTGTTCAAAAATTGATGAGATAGTGGGAGGCTGCAAAAGACCAGGAGTGATTTTTGCTGCAGACTTTCCGAAGGCGAAGCTACTTATAGTGTCAAGGGAAACATTTTTCCAATTTTGTTAACGTTTTATAATAGACATGAAGTCCATAAAGTACACACACACACACTCTGCACAATGCAGATTGATAAAAACAGACCCAACAACACAATTAACAGCAAGTTTCGAGGTAGAGCAACAAGGTTGCAGACACTTTCTTAAACGCCCGCGCCGGCCACCATTGTGGCTGGTAAATTTTTGAACAGCCATAACTCCTGAACGGATTTAGCTAGGAAGCTGGTGAAATCATCCTTGTATCCTCGCGACAGCAAGGAATCGAATGAGAATGACAAAAGCATACCTTTACATTTCATTTTTTTGAGAAAAATCCATATTTGTGCATGTGCTGTATTAAATGTTTGACAAAATTTCGAGAAAACCCAAAACACGTTCCCCGCATCCCTTCTAGCCTTCCGATCCGGTTTTTGCGCTTGGCTGACCGGCGGAGTACTTAACAACAGGATGCTTTCGAAAAAAGTGGGATCGGCCCGTTTTGGGGAGGAAAATCAGGAGGTCCAAAAGTGCAAGTCAAAAAAATTGACTTATGGGATCACGTTTTGGGTTCCAGATAGCAAAATACAGGAGTTAGTTACTTGCTTAAAGGCTTAAAATATTTTAGGAGCTATTCTGAAGCTTTCGAGACCTTGATTAGCCTCCTCGCCAAAGGGTTGGGGAGTTATGTCCAAAAATAGACCATAAAATGCTCAGCCACCTAGTGGATGTTTTGTTTTTTTCAAATAAATTTTTCCTGTCAATATTTTGGCTTGAAATTTGGTGGGATGGTAAAAAACACCCAAATGCACCATTTCTGCAAGTTTCGTGGGGTTAGTGGGTGCTGGCAGAAAAGTGGCTTGAACCTCAAAATTCCCCTAAAATCCGTAGATTTTGCCCCCTCAAGCCCCCCATAAAGAAATGTTAACTTCTTTGATCGTCATTGCAAAGGTAAGGTTTTCACAAACATTTTTTTGTGTGGAAAGTTTGTTCCAACGTGTTTGGCTTAGACTCTGTACCGTACTGAATGGACACAACTGGTTTTCTTAGCCTACGCAAAAAACGTTCCTACCCCGAAAAATGACGTAACAAAGATGTCACAAGTGGGCGTGCCTAACATCAAAATGTGCGGTACTGTCAAACGGATCCAGTGATACCTTCGGGGACTTTCGACCTCTACCTATTCATATTTTATGGTCGCTCAAAAGTTTGACCGGCTGCTATTGAGGCCGGTATCAAGCGAAATTTCTGACTTCACGCCATGAGCGCATGCACAGAGTAAAATTCTACATATAAAATATGCTGAGAACAGTGATGATTAGNGCTCAGGGTTGAGTGTTTTGGTAAGTGTGTCGGGNTAGGGCTCGGTTTAGGCTTAGAAAAAGAAATATGATTCAGGTTTACCACTAAGTCAAATATTTTTTAGTGGTTATACTTATTTCGGTACTGTAGCTTGTTGTGGGTAAATGACATGTAACCAAAACGTTTTCATTTACACAACACACATCAAAAAAGTAATTGCCAGACATTATTCCTTTACTCTGAGAAGCAAAATAACTGACAAACAATAAAAGGTCAGAAATTTCNCAGAGGTCAGAAATTTCGCTTGACACCAGCACTGGCGTTAAAGGTTTTTTTAACGCTTTGTTTGCTAACACGTCACAGTTGCTGCAACACTACATAGAGAGCAGGACACTGAGTCCAACCCTGGTCGAGGCCAGGTGAAGTACGACAATACTGTGGCATGCACACGCCCTAAAACAAACACTGCAACGTCCGAGAATTCAGTCACAAAGTAAAATGTGGTCGCAGTGTTCAATCAAAGAATAAGGACGAATATAAAGAGTGTGACTGCATCAAAGCGCACAACCATACGTTGTTAGACTTTCTGTTTCGTTCAAGAAGGAGGTTCACATTTTTTCGCAAGAATATCTCAAAGGTAGGAACGTTTACTGTGAACCTGATGTCTACTATCACTCGCTTGCCAAGGCAGGTTGTATAGAGCCCTGAGCCCAAAATCATAGGCCACACCTAATCTCCGCATGCATGCAATTACACCATAATTGTGATGCATACATGGACATACAGAAGGAACAAAAAAGTAAATTTTTTACTGCGTTGAACATCGGGAAAAAGAAACTCGCAGCTTGTTTCTTCATATGATTGATACTGTACTTGTCTATGAATGTCTTTGGATACCGTACTTGTCTCTGAATGTCTTTGGAAGTCACTTTTAAGTGTCGCTTGCTTGGACTTTCCCTTTCTCCTTGCTTTGGCCGTTTTTGACTACATGTAGCGGTCGCGCTAGCGTGACTGCTACAGTTTGATACGAATAATTTTAGTGAATGCAGCAGAAACCAAACTAAGTAAGATACAACAGAGATATCTAATGATTCGTCTATTTCCATAGTAACAGCGTTAACTAATGAAATCAGTGCACTATTGCACTTAATGTACACCAAAAAAAATTACAAACATGTTTCTTGTACCCAAGTGATACATTTGTTTATATTTCGCTCAGGGCCGTCACCAGCGGGGGGCCAGTGGTGCCCGGCCCCCCCATTTGAAGTCTGTAACCCCCCCTTTTCACATTATGCCCTCTGGTTGCTGCATACATCTAATACAGTGCTTTTTAAATGTGGCCCCCTCATTCTGGTTTTTGGCCCCACCTGCTGATAGATCCTGGCGACGGCCCTGATTTCGCTGTAATAAGTGTTAAACACAGTTTGTTTGTTATTTCTTCAGAAATTTTCGACCAAGTTTCTATTGCACGGTACTTTGACATTTTCGGACTCGTGTTTGAGAGTTTGAACGTCTTTTTGGTAAAACAAATTGCCGAGTTTTGGTTTGTCTCGTATTACACGGATGAACAACCGTACTGAGTTCAAATTAATTGTTAAATGTAGCCAATACCTGAGATTTTGTGTATATGTACATGAATTTGCTCATTTGAAGTTAGTAAATATATTATATTTGGATAATTGTGTGCGGTTAATATTATTGACTTCACGAGCAAAGAAAAGATTTGAAGCGCGCCAGGGTTCAGTGCAGTAGCAGCGCAAACCGGAAATATTTCGACGTCATGGCACATCTTCAGGACGAATGGCTTTCACAACAAAGTTTCCTAATGGTTCATTTTTTCTTATTTCGCTATTTTTTTTAGTTCCACTTGCAGACACAACTTCGGCAGAACGTTCTCCAGAAAGTCCTTAATTGGGTTGGGTGGCCTCGTGTTTCTAAAGGATGCAGAAACACTCTGAAACATCATACTTAATGCGCAACACAGCATTTGGAAATTGAGCGAATTAATTATAAAATTATTAAATATTTTCAGCAAATACCTATAATAGGCTTGTAATTTGCAACTACAAATTTTTGAACGAGCTTAAGAAAAGTGATTGGGTCTAAAGCATAGTCATTTAATTACGACGATTATTTAGAGATGTTGCAATGAAAGTCAAATGTTAACAAAGTTTGCAGAAGCTCAGATTCTAGCCTATCGTTCAGTTTTGAAAACACTGTTACCAAAGGCAGTGGCGTACTTAGGATTTCCCACGCCCAACACCGCTTACTATGCCCTTTCCATGTCAGTTTTTCATCTGCAATTACACCAAGGTAATTGTAAATCAAAGTTCTTTCAGAACGATTGCTGGTTGCATTTATTCCAAAGGATTCTGTGGTTACATGTTTATTTGTGACTGACATGCACTTCTTTTTTTATAAATATTTAGCGTAAATATCCAATCCATTACTTTTGTCATTTCGAAATTAACCAAGTTTTGTAATTCTCTCTGATTATTGTCACTATGAACTAAAACTGTATCATCAGCGAAAAATATAATTTTGATAAGATTTGAATTTGGTAAGTCGTTTATAAATAACAAAAAGAATATTGCACCTAAAATCGAGTCATGAGAGAGTCCAGCAATAATTAATTTTATGGATGGTTTAGTGTTAGCCCCATGAACGTACTGTGTTATTTGGGAAAGATACGACTGTACTAGTTTAAATGCATTTCTTCTGACGCAAAAAAATTGCTTGTAACTAATCCAATATATCGTTTTTAGATACTTCAACAAATACACAGTTATTACAGAAGTTAAAAAGCAAGAAATTTAATGATTCCGTTGTTTTTGCATTTTTTGAATGTCGCCTAGCTGCTACAACAGCTACATTCAAAATTTGGTCACCCGGCAAAAAGAACCCGTATCTGAAACACGTGCCGTTCCATTTTACAACATTGGCAATTGAATTACATTTGGTCCGCTTCGGATTAGGTGCCTCTTTTATATTTGAACTACATTGCACATTACCGTCGACGCCTTCGCTGTTGTTATTGTTTCGTTTCACATTAGAAAATATGCCATTTTGCTTCATCTGGCTTGACAAAATAGTAAAAAGTTGGGTTTCACATTCTTTTTACTTTATTCCCACAAAGGTTAGCATCTCTAGTCTGTGACTCAGTCTACTCTCTACTAAATTCAGGCTGAATCTGCTATCTACTCAGTCTACGTTCTACTGTGAACTGCACATCGGCAACATCGTACAACTGTAATGCAACATTAACATTCTTCTTAATCGCACAACAATAAACAACAAGTGACGCAACAACTTTCAATGTTTCTTGTTCCGCTATCTGCACTCAACCTTCTGTATAACTAACTGGCCTGCTTTGGAAACTGAATGCGGCACGGTGATCTAAAAAAATTCATTATGACGCATCAACATACTGAAAAAAAGTCATTTCCCTTAAAAAATGTGGAACCCTCACGCAACCGCTGACACTCACAGAACCCCACAACATGTTCTGCGGAACACTAGGGTTCCGCGGAGCCTTTGTTGAAGACCACTGTCTTAGATCTAAGAAAACCGCACAAAATGTATGTTTTTGTCGAGGTTTTGGAAACGGTTTTCGTGCAAGTCTGTGATGGCAAGGTATGTAGAATGCTTAATTAAAAAACCGCGTTGTTGCTCACTCCACAAGTTGTTTCTGGCAAAATATACGACAGTCTTACGTACAACACTTTTTCAAACATTATGACAGGTACGTTGTTGCTACTATCGGTATGTAATTAGTGGGATTTTTGCTATCTCGTGACGCAAAAATTGGTACAACTTTAGCGAATTTTAGGCTGTCGCGAAAGACGCCGTCACATACGCATTCGTTTACAACATTTGAAAGCGCAACTATTTCTGTTATTTTAGGTGTGCACATCTACAAAAACCTACAAATGTCTATTAAATCGAGGCACAAACTTGAAACCAGGGATGTGGAAGCAGAAGCGGAAGCGGGAAGCCGAAGCGGTGGAAGCGGTCCTTTTTCTGTGGAAGCGGAAGCGCGAAAATTCTTCTGCTTCCACATAGGTTATTTGACTTGAAGAGTAACTTGCCGATAAATTTTTCTATTTCCCTACGTGGATTAAACAGTGAAGTTGCACTATAAGTCTGAATGTACGTGCGATATCAGTAGCACGAGAGAACGAGAAAAAGCACAGGGGAAAGTCGTCACCTTCGAGCCACTTTTCATGATGTTGAGCGTAGCTATAACACGGTGCAATATTTTTTGTTAAAATTTTTCCAGTAAGTGTCTTAGGGTTGTGGCATGCTTTGTGGGAATTTACGGAGCAAAATACATGCAACCTTAAAAGTTAACATGGATTATTTCATTCGTCATCCAAGTAGATCAAGGGTCCCCATGCGTCGGGACCCATGAACCGGCTTGAGGGACAAATGAACGATGTTTAAAACTGTACGAAACTGTTGGTCCATTGCTGCACGGTTTATATTCACCATTCCTTATATTAAAAATCGAACTAACGAAACTTCAAGCAGCTAACTGAAACACATTGATGGGTTTATTATCACTGGCTATTACCAATTCATGAAAAGTAGATCTTCGGTTCAAATATTTGAAGGTGAATCAAAACGAAATGTTATTTCAAATATCAAGCCTGAAAATTGAACAATACTACAACAAAGTATGTTTTCATACATCTGAAGAAAATAAATACAGTAATCAATGTATATATCCAGTGAATGTTAACAGCAAATTTTTTAATGCCAAACCTCTTTTGGTTGAACTTGATGTGACAAGAGGGAGA
>JGI24158J21664_10004212_pt1 | contig 18418 bp, 11 predicted proteins | sample Ectturendosymbi3_FD_21664 | JGI IMG/M metagenome (IMG submission 21664)
TTACAGCACATAAATGCAACTTTCTCGCTTTTTTACTGCAACAAAAACTTGCCCTAGTGATCAGCATTGCTTGAAAGACCGCTTGAAGGAGGTTATTTTAAAAATCTTGCGGAACCGCCAACTTCTCCTAAGAAAAAAAACAACCCTCAGTAATAGTTTTTGGTTTTTCTTGGTTGACTCAGTTGTGAAGAACTGAGTTTTCACAATTAGGTCCCATTTTGTGCAAATTTATTAACTTGCAAACTAAGGAAATGGCTATTAATTATAAAAAGAAATTGGTGGCAAGTCTAGTTACAACACTTTTTCCAGTACCATCCAACTGCTGTCAAACTTTTTGGCTCAGTTTAAAACTTCAGTATGGCACGATCACTCATTTTCATAACTTTAAATGCCTACTTTCAACCACAACTTCAACTAAAAATGCAATTAGCTATTAAAATTCTAAGGTCAATCGCCTATTCATTTGATTTTTGGTGACGACAGTTAGCGGCAGGCCTCGGCCTGAAATTTGCCCACTGAGGTGAACGCTCTTGCGCCAAGGAGCGCTACGGCAATTTCCTCAGTGGCCGTGGGTCAAACACCCAACCTTCCAAAGGACATATTTATCTGTCCCGTCCAATCCCATAGCAATTCATGCCTGTCCCATCTCATGGGATTCCCATTACGTTATTATAATATTAATATGGAATACAATTCAATTAAAATTAATAAATTTATGAAAGTTTAGGCTTAGTATCTACTAAATAGGACTACATGCACAAAGAGACATGCAAAACGACAAAATTTATTGACTTTAAAATTCAGAAGTATAGTCTAAGAATGACAATTCAGTAACATTCTGACACTCTCATTCTATTTGAGTCTCATGGAAAATACAAATGTGTGCTGTCCCATCCCATGGGACGTTTCCCATAGGAATGACATTCCCATGGACAAGACTTCCAATTGGGAGGCGGACACTTCACCACTGAGCCTTTTCCGCCCCCTATTCATGTTTGAAAGGTGTTTGAAATTCTAGTTTTATGACGACGGAATGGGCGCGACGAAAGTCACACAATACTGGTTTGCTTTGATCCGTCAAAAATCTTTTTTCTGCCTTCCGTCACTTGTGAATAAAATCTTAAGATACTTGTACCCAGGGGTGTAGTGGGACAGAAACGCGTGGGAACGGCGTTCCCACACCTTTTTCACGTTCGGCTTTAAAAGGAGTTGAAGCTGTTTCAAAATAGCTATTTTGGATGCGTTCCCACACCGTATTTGTTAGCACTGCATCCCTGCTTGTACGTCTTGACCCGCTGCAATGATTCGCCGCTTACTTGTAGCATACACTGACTTGGGCCTCCGGAGTGGCCATAATACCTCGGTCTTTTCAGTACTAATTTCCGTTCCAGCCTGAGTGCACACTGCTGAAAACCGACCAAGCGCATGTATGAGGTCCTGTTCAGACGATGCAAGCAGCACCAATCGTTCACAAAACGTAAACGGTTGCCCCTGTGGATTCCAACAGCGACACCCTCGTCTACTCAGCTGTGGCTGCCTATTGAACTCACGTGGAGCATTGACGATGAAGAGGTGCGGTGACAGCACACACCCTTGTCGAAAACCAGCACCTACAGCGAACGGTTCTGACTTCATGCTTGGCATGAACACAAACTTCAGAACATGAATCCAATGACTTGATGGCCCCTAGCAGAACTCCTGCGAAACTCAGCAAGCCTTTCGCGATGAACCCGGTCGTATGCCTTCGAGATGGACAAAACAAGCGTGGACGTCTTTGACATGCTCTTTAAAATTTCTTGAAAAGTTGGTCTGTGGTGTTAAGACCAGGACGAAAACTGTACTGGGCATCCTCGGGCTTCTTAAGTTCAGTTATCCCGCGGTGTCTTTTACAAGGCACTTGGCATACACTTTTCCCGGACGGCTAAGGAGGGAAATATACCCCGATAGTACAGGTGTTTTTCCGGCTAAATTGTTAAATTTCGCGTTTTCAGGAGTGGTTTGGCCGCATATGTTATGTTTGGCCTTTTCAGTATTTTTGAAGTTTTTATGAATTTTAGCGTAATTTGCATGTGGTGTCAACAATGGCGTAGCGAGGCTAAGTGCCACCCTCATTTGGCTTGCCAGGGGGGCCATTCGCTCCTTTTCCCCCGTCAGTTACGCCAATGATGATGTGTCTTTGGGCGTTGCCAGCGATCGAACCATACGATAAGGAAAATTTAAGCTAGGCTTAACTATTTACCATGATATTATGCAAGCCCTTTTTTATCAGATTTTGAGTAGAGGGGCAATATAAACCTCGAACTACCGGATAATAGTATTGTTTACTAGTCTTCAGTCGAATGACATTTCTGTCCTTGGTTTAAAGGACTTTTGACTGGGGTGGGGGAAATGACCTTGGCTGGAGAGGGAGCAGAACCGTCGCCAGAAAGTTTTCAATAGGGGGGGCTTTGCAGCTCTGCGGGGGGGGCTTGACATTATACAGTTAACCAAAATTCTGGATTTGACCCAGACTTGAGTAAACTTTTTATAAATTTTCTCGCTTCACAGCCACATTCCCAAGTTTTTTCAAGTTTACCGACCAGGGCCTCTAACCACAACTGAAAAGAGTTAAATTAATTTTTGAAAGTTTTAAAAAAGTTAAAATAAATAAAAGTGAGTCAGAAGTTTCAAACAACTTTCAAAAATTAATTTTTCAAGAAATTTCCGCCCCCAAGAAAGTGCCGCCCGTGAAAGTGCCGTGCACTTGGATTTCCATTGATTGCTAGTTGCTACAGAATTGTTGAAAAACTTCATTCACGTTATGTTAAGGAGTCGGAGTTGCAAGTTTCGGAAAGTTCGGAGTCGGACATTTTACCTCCGATTCCGCAACCCTGCCAGTTAGCATTCCAAACCCACAGCATGGAGACATTTAACGACGCATGATGACCATTGTTATGTAATAAAAACACCAAACTTCTAGTCTGCAGTTTATTTCGTGAAAAACGCGTTTGGCCGAAGCTTTATTATGCCTTTGAGAGTTCGCGTTTTCGCCTGTCCATGGCACCAGGCCCATTGCCAGGTTGTAAGGTTTGGGGGTAAAACACCCCCCAAACCTTTCCATTTTCAGGGGTGAAAGATTTGTTTTTTGTATGCTTAAAACAAATTTTTCTGGGAACAATAAAATTTGGAGGGTCACAAAAGAAATTTGGGAGACACTGTCCCCGAATACCCCCAGGGCTACGGGCCTGCATGGCGCTGATGTAGTATCGACAAACTCTGCTCCTGCCTCCCTTCATATGAAAGGGGATGATCATAACGTTTACCAAATTTTTGGGGCCCTTTCAAATTGAAGTGCTTGAATTCGTATTTCGCATAATAATTCCATAAAAAAACTTATTTTGCTGCATGACACTGAACAATTAACCGGAAGCTAATCTCAAACTGGATCAAAATGCTTCCGTGTGATACTCCTTTTGCAATGCGACACGAGAGAACTAACTCCTTGTGTAATGCGACACGCGGACGCAACAACTGCTCTGAAGCATACACGGGGGATCAACAAAATTTATAATGATCTTCAATCAAGTACTGTTTCCGGCAGGGCCAACTCTACGCCGATTTGACCAGCGTTCCCTCTGAGGTGCGCAACTGCGCAGCACCGCCAGACAATTTGCGCAGTGCTATCTCGTTCTCGCGCACTTCAAACATCCTACATTTAATACGGTATATATACATATATCGCATAGTCCTTTTAACGTTGGGAACGCTTCACTGTTTGCATGTCTGCATGGCTGCGCAGCATTTGCTCAGTGTAGAATTTTCTTCCCGGGAACACTGTATTTGACCCATTGCTTCAAATCGAGTTCGCGCCGAAGGGAGCCCCGTGCTACGCCTACGCAAATTTACACTTTCCATCGATGCTGCTTGCGTAATGCCGGCGTGGAGCCGTAAGTATTTAAGCGTGGAATCCGTTGCCAATAAAAATCAAACTGTGGTGGGAATTGCTGCTTGCTGAGTGGTAATCGCCCCCAGTCCCTGCCCCCCGCTTCCCAGCCAAGGCCACATTCCCCACCCCAGTCAGTTTTAAAGCCCTCATCACAATTCCTTGTGCAATCGTAACATTGGAAATTGTTTTTCGGCAATGAGTAGCCTAGCTTTTTCAATAGCACCAAGTTAAGGCAAGGCAAGGCAGAGAAGATGAAGCTGTTTTCTGTTTCAACTATAAAAGCTTTTCATATTTGGCAGGTCAAGTTTCAATATTTGCTGCAAATATGGTTCGATATTTGTTGCTGTTTCAGTTGTTACTGCTACTTGTAGTTGCATATGTCACTGTGTGATGATAAGTCAGTCTTACTCTATCTCCCTCACGAAATACGATAAAACACACGTTAAGTTATCTCCATATTCTAGGCTTCAGGAACTCACCAAAAGCCTCTGTGAGTTCTTCAACTTCGCTCTGTGGCAGAGATGCGTTTGCCTGTGGCGGTGTGGTAGAGGGTTTCTGGATTTCGCTTTTAGTGCGATCGATTTCTTTGTTTTCCTGTTCCACGATTTTTCGCTTCTTGGAGTCAGCACTGGCAGCGCCCTTTTCAATGATAGTTGTTTTCAAACTTCCGTGACTGTGCGAAGACGTACTTTCTGCAGAAGGTACTTGTCCAGTTTTTATGTTTCCTTCTTGTTTGCTCAGCTGCAGTGGACTTGTTGATTTTTGGCAACCAGCAGACTCTTCGATGTTTGTTTGTTTTGAGGAACTTCCACCATCCACTGCAGAATAAAAGTTTTGACGCTGTTATGAGCACAAAAGTAAGTGAAAACAGGCGGGACTGTTTGCAGTTAAGATGCTTGCTGTAAAATCTGTTATCTCTCTCGTATTAGGTAACTGGCGCTGCGTGATATTAATCTTGTGACGCTTCGGAAAGTAATTGATACCTAACAGGAAATCGCCTGAGTTTGACCGTAAGGTTGAAGTATGCTGCGCATTCACGTCCTGCAGTTAGCAGAAACTGTTTACTTACGGTGAGAAACGACATTAAAACGGTATCCGAACCTGTAAAGTAATTTCACGCTAACAAACAACTACTTTCAAAAAAACTATTTCAAATTCGGATGACAATGTAAACCCAAAGAAACAGTGCAGCAAAATGTTGCTACGGGGATGTGGGGTAACCCGTTCTCCCCAATGCAAGCGCAAGACCTGGTTTCACACGACCGTAACCACAGTTAATCGTTGCTCTAGGGTTCATTGGCTTTGATTAATCCTGTGTTAATTCCTTGACCCGCTCAGATAGAAACCCCTTTGGAGGCTTTGGCTTGCGGTGTGTCTTCAACACATTAAAACTGTAAAGAAAATATAGCAGTCCTAAGCCTAAATTACAACGAAACCTTTGCCGAAAAAACACTATTTTCGCTGTGCTGATTCTCAGGGTTTTGTTTTAAGGTTTGGCCTTGGGACCTTTGAGAGACTGCAAGTATTTTAATTGAAGGTGGAAGAAGGATTCCCAGCCTTTGATCCACCATCTTGACCCCTCTGCACGCATAATCATTGGCATGAGTGGACCCAAGACGACTGCTGCAGAAAGGTTGCATGAACCTTCCAGTATCCTGCAACTTTTGGGGGAGCCTGCATTCGCTTGGTTCCAACACGTTACCATATGCCCTCACAGCCGGTGGGATTTTGGATCCTCAAGACACCTGATTCGTCAAAAGGCAGGGACACGGTTTGAAAGAGAATGTCATTCTCATAGGCATGCTGCCAAACAAGGCTAATGTTCATGCCAACCCCAATCTTTGAACAAAAGTTGCTATGCGACGTGGCGCGTCCGAATACTCAGCGGTGTATCTGATCAACTTTAACTGAATACCGAGATGGTCATTAAGCAAGGTTTTAATGCATTTTGGTGGTGGTTATACTATTGATTCTACTGTACTTTGAGAGACCGTTGAAAAATTGAGAGACCGTCTAAGTCCATCAAAACACCTTAAAAACACTGCTGATGTTTTCAAAATTATAGGCGGATTTTTGCCGTAGGAGTAGAGTCACCAAAACAAAACCTATTTAAGGTGTTTGCTTCTGCGTAATTTACATGATATCCGTCTCTCAAGTCTCGAAATTTGCTAAGGTGGAAGCATAGATGTTTACCTTCATATACAAGAAACAGACGAGGATTATGTAACGAATTTTTTCAAACAATGTCGCCTGATCTCTCCACGTTCTGTTCTGCGTTTCGCAATTGGTTTTGTACATAGTTAATTGGCGGGGTGCAGAAAAGAGAAAACGCTTGTCTTTAAAGACAACACAAACATCTAGTCCAGTGTCCAGCTTGATCTTCAATGTTTATTGTAAAATGCCTCGTAGTTGCTGTCAAGCGATTTTGAACAGAAATTATAGCCGTTCTCTAAACTAAAGTACACCAATTATATCCATCCTGCTATTTAGCGGGACCTTTCGCACCCACGATTTCTAATACAGCAGTGGAACGTTTCTCCATCACACATTGTATGTATACCAATGTTGGCACAAGATTAATGAATCATCCGCAAGGCGTCCTGAAGAAAATAACAGCTTTGTTGCACTTAATTACAACTTCGAAGGTGTTACGCACCTCAAGACTGGTGGCCATTGAACGCTGCTAAAAAGTGTGAAATAACAAACATGGTATTATATTAAACCAGATACTGTGTTAATCTGTTTGAAATTGCTATAACACTGTAACATTCTAAGGATGAATTTAGAGGAGCATTAATAAAAAATGCAAAACCCGTGTTTCAAAATTTTGATTGCAGGTTTATTTTCCTTCTGCAGCCAAGTTGGGATTTGAAGCTACTACGGTTGTATGCTAGTCAGCGAGCGATTTACACGGATTTAAATATCGTCAGCGTTGCACCCTTCACGTCATTGCGTTTAAACTCAGCTGACGTGATCGTAGCTGGTTAGCAGCAGCGCGTTGTCTGGTTGGCTGCGCCTTCGTATGCCAAAATGGCGGTTTTCAAAGTACAACCGCCAGACAAATCAAGTACTTCTCAGCTATGCCAAACAGCACGCGGTGCTGAAAGGCATGACCACGAGCTCGTGCGCTTCACCAGAGGGACATTTTGGTACTTCTGATTGTCACTGCGCACAGTGACAAAGTAGGTTAACGAAGAAATGCAAGTGATCAGTTCAATGTGTCTGTGACGTAACCGACAATATGAATGTTTAGCAGGTCACACTCCAGTTACTTCTCAATTGCCATTTTGTTAACCTCCACTGTCACTCACTTTTCTCACCTATGTGCATGACTCACTTCTTGTGTATATTTCTTAACTCATCATACATTGCTTGCCCTCCATCTTCTATGTGAATGACTGTAGCCTTTGCGAACGGGTTTGTTCTGTACTTCTATTTTGTGTGTCGTGCTTGCTCTCGTATTATGTTTGGCTTATATTCAGTTTTTTTAATACTGTACACATGTGCGTGAGGTGACCGCAACTGATTGAAGTTCTCTCTAGACCAGCGTTTCTTAATCATTTGTGGGTCACGGATCCCTAGTGCACCCTAAGAAAGTATACACACTCAAGAAGAAACGCAGTAAATATTTGAAATTAGGTCTTAATCATGGCAGTAGGTATAAGTATCGAAATGTCTATAAAGCCTATTAACCCTTTCGAAATGTCAGAGCAAAGCCTATTAATCCTCATATTCATGGACTCCTTAAATCACATTAACTGACCCCAAGTTGAGAATCCGTGCTCTAGTCTGAAATGCTGATTAATCTGACAATTGGCAATTCAAATCCAAGGGTAAGTACCTAATTTACTTGAAAATACAGCACGACATGAAAATTTAGTTCAGCTAATATTCGTACTTTTGTTCAAGGATACGGTTAAATAAAACTAACCGTCAAAAACAGAAAACATGTTGTGAGCCTATCGAGACTTAAAACTGCACATCTGCATTTCTCCAAGAGCTTGTCCCGATCTTAAATTCCTGCCAAACGGCCTCGCTTACATACAGCAACAAAAGAAAAAGCTGGTCCAAGTCGTTCACGCACGCTAAGACCTTGCTACTATTTAACACAGGGCTGATTTACTCGATATATCCTGCTTGTCAGTTACATCATGTGGAGAATTTTAAAATGGATGCTTGGATGGCAGTGGTACAGCGAGCAGATCAACATGTAGGCCTACAATCACCATAAAACAACGAACGTTGCCTTGCGCAAAATACGTCCACATGCAAACCATTTCGAATTAAGCAACTTTATGTCTACCTGGGTAGCCGACCAGTAGCGTAGCAATGGGAGTGACCCTGGGCGGCACCTTCTGCGGACCGACAAGTTGTTGTTTAAACTATTTTCAGTTTTTGTGATTAAAAGCCCTAGACGTGTAGCCTAAGGAAAGGTGGTTGTGGAGTGAGCAAATTGATAAAATGTTTACTCAAAAGTCTGGGTCAAATCCAGAGTGCTGAACTACCCCTGTGTTTCTGTTGACATCAGGTTTTTTTTGACATGCTTACTTTGTGAAAGTTTCCCCCAGCGCTGCACCTTCCTCCCCAGCCAAGGCCATATCGCCCACCCAAGTCAAATGTCTTTTGAAATAAGGACAGATTTAGGCTAGGTTACTTGTCCGCCGAACCTATCTTCATCCTTTTTCTATTATCGTTCGATCGTTAGCAACGCCCCAACATTAACATCACCTGCCACCCATCGGTATTTGCCACAAACATTTCTTGGCGCGTTTCATTTTCAGTGGGAGATTTAACAAAAAGTGCCACAAGCCCTAACCTAGACATTAGGTGGGCTTATTAACATCAATTTTTGGGGGGTGAAGTGAAGAACTCCGCAAAAGTCAAGCTGCTCAGTTTCAACAGAACAGATGTTTTTCTATCTGACGTATCGGCCGCGTATTAGAAAATGACCTTGGAGCGAGATAGTTTGTGTAGATAATTAAGAGCTCAAATTGTGGGCTTGAACTGCAAGTGGAGTGAATCAGTGCCAGCCGATAGGTAATGTCGATTTCGTAGGTGTGACTCCTTTGTTCAACGGTACATTTAACATTTGCAGTCATAGAAAGTCAATTTCAACAAGATAAGCGTAGATAAGGGGTTGTCATTTTGATAAATTAGAGGCGATGAACCTTACTCTGAAAACCCAACGCAAGGGCAAACGATATGTTTACTTATGATTGTAGTGAAGGCCTTTAATAACAAGGACGTTAGCCAAAACAGTCACACAACTTGGCAATGGCTGTACTGAACAAACTTGTTCAGTGTAAATTACCGTCGAACTTAAAGTGTTGTAAACTTGTAATCGCTGCTGAGCAATAAACGTGGGAAGGATTTTTCCAGGGGGCGGCAACAGTAAATTTTCCAGAGGGTGGCTTTGCCAACTTCGAAACTACGAGAAAAACATTCTTCTAGTAAAAAGTATATCAAATTTCAAAATCCAGAAGGTCTTGCCCCCATTTCCTCCTTCCGGCGCCCTACGAAAAAGCAAGACGCATAATCGAGAAAAACAAGACCCATTTAAGTTTGTGAGTGTTTGATTCTGATGTTCAAGATGCTTTAACATTACTTATATCTTTACTTACCATTCGCATGAAACATGATCTTCTTTCATTTTAAAGTACTTGTTAGAAAATTTAAGTGGTGGAAAGGGCGGCACTTACACTCGCTACGCCACTGCAGCCGACCAATGCATGCTGGTGTGTCCTGGTGCACTGCGAGCAACCACTAATATCCAGGCCCGTAACCAGCTTTGGACACCAGGGGGGCGACGAGGTTTCTGAAAAAGGCCCAAATTTTTTAAACTATGTCGAACACATTTTTCTAAGGGGGCATAATTTTTCTAGGGGGGAGCGAAGCTCCCCCTGCGCCATCCCTAGTTACGGGCCTGCTATTATCTACGACGCTCCATGGAATGCGTGACTGTCAGGGGCGTATCAAGGGGAGAACAATTCCCCGGGCGCCGAAAAGTCCCAACAATGTCGCAAATACTTTCTTCAGTACGGTAAATTTACTCCCAAAAGACCTTAGGTTCGAACAAGGGGGCGCCAAACTTGTTTCTTGTCTCAGGCACCATCTAGCCTCGGTACGCCGCCCCTGGCGACTTTGTGCGGCTGGCAGTGCCGAACTAACGCCATTTGGATGTTGTTTTGCAGGAAGCTGGTGGCTCTTTTGCCTTTTGCACACTTTTCGCATAACGTTGCCTGGGCCAGGTCAATTCAAACCAAATGGAATAAAAAGCTAGCATCACGTTAGTTAGCGTTATAACTAAGCGAGATTGAGACAATGCCGTTAACCTTTTCAGATTTGTTTTACCGTGGGCTGTGGCAAGCGGGATGCGCTTTCGAAGTATATCATATTGTCACAAAAAAACGGACGAAAATACAGTAGCTGAAAAACAGGCCCAATTCCTGCTGTGCAACACACAGGCACCGAATACATTTTCCCGAATATTCGAGAATGCGTTCCCATACACAACACGGTAAGCAACGGATCCACGTGACCGTTTTCCCATCGCCGGCTCGAATCGATGAACGTCAGCACCCTACAACAGAGTTGAGCGGACTGTCATATTTCGCAATCCAGATCCAATCCTGATTTTTAAAACTGAGTTAAAGTCCACCCACACTCCAGAAAACGTATTACATATCAAGTCCAAAAGAAGTCCAAAAATTGAATATGCAGCTTTTCTACAACAAAACTGCAACACATCTTTTCCATAACTCAGCCAGATGCGGCTCTGATCCTAAATTTTTGAAGCGGTTTACAGTCGAGTCCGGATCCGATCCAATCCAAACCCAAAACAATTCGTTAAAGTCCAGATCCAGTCCAACGCTCATCTCTGCCCAACAACGCAATATTCAAGCCGCCTACCTGTTGGTTTCCAGTTGCGATATCTGATGTCATAGGCGTAGGGCATGGGGACCATGGCCCGCAAAATTCTTAGAACATATAGTCATTTTGTTCCTTGAGAGGCGGTCTCACAAACAAAATAGTGTTTATCATGTAAAATCAAACATTTTGTCCCAATTTTTTCGCCACCCCAAGTTTTTGGACTGGCTACGCTAATGTCTGACGTATATTAGTTCTTGTAAGGTGACTTACAGTGTTGAAAATTAATACGATTTGCCAGCTAGAATTGCTGGTCAACATGTCACAATGCAACATTCACGCCGGCTACCTTCTATCTACCAGCTGTGAGATTCGTCGCATACCCGAAATGAGGTGATTTGAGTATTGACCATTGGTAGGATTGGCCAGGTTAATTTCCCTACAACAATTTTCAATATAAGCACCACGTGGCAATGGGATGGGGATAACAAACAGCCTGAAGTTGGAAGATTGTTTCAGTGAAACACTTTAAGGAAGTGATTCTCAGCGTGGTCCACCTGGCATTTCTAGTGGTCCACAGGGAGTTAAGTGCTGGATTGAACATGTCGTTGAGTTCACTGGCCAATGTCCAATGCAGTTTCGACTAGTTATTAATGAGGTGTCAGCACAGCGAAGTGGGCCATCGGATGTTTTTTTAGAAGGATGGTCCAAAACTGGTTGAGAACCACTTTTCAAAGTGGTGAGGTTCAGAAAAACAGACGCTTAAAGCTAGACTGTTTCATGTTCTATTCTTCGACAAAAACTTCATGTTTAAGACTCGTTGGTTTAAGCTTTGCAAGGAACAAAAGCTTTTCATACATGCTGCACTGTTTAAATGCTGCTGAATAATCTACGGGCATGTGAAAAGCTCTTCTTGTTCTCAAAAACTGCGAGTGGCATTCGTTGACTAAACGCATTACTTTCGCAAAATACTTCTTAAAACCACAGTTTAGACTGAAGTTAATCAGCGCAGTCTTCGCGGTCACCGAGATTGGATTGCAGAGTGAGTTGTTTTTACGCGCACATAGCAGTTGGTTGAACACAAGCATGACCACGATATCGCAAAACCAACCATCGAACGCAGAGGGAATGTGCAACATCGCCACGCATTCAACAAGTCTGGATGGGCGAGGCTGTCAAGCGTCCTTTTAACGACACAAAGACTCGTGCCTCCCATCACCCGTGAATTGCATAAAGGCACTCCATGCCGCAAAAGCACCAGCAACAGATACATTTTTAATTTAGAGATATCCCGTATGCCACATAGGCCTATGCCCCGATCTGATGGTGCGAGTGTGACAGAACCTTTAGAGAGGAGGATGATCGCTTCGAGAAAATCTCAAAAACGATCCCGGGCAAGGATTACATTCTCCGGGTTGCCAAGTCATCATCAGACCGCTCTTCGCAACCCCCAGAGAGGCCAAAGCAAAGGCGTGGCCACTAGGTTGGGGACAGATTCAGCTGCAGGGGCTGTCACATTGAAGAAGTATTTTCCACCTACCTATCGGCTGCCCGCACCTAGACCGATTTGTCTTGCATGACTGGAGAGAGCAGGCTCCCCTTCAAAGCTGACCTGGGACCAATGGATGATGGCTGAAGGGTTTCCAGTTAACCTAAAAACCGCGTAACTCCCAAAATACAGCCCCACGACCGATAGCAGTTTAGTACCATAAATGACCGAAAAAAACTGCTAATGAACTTTATACGTGGGAAATCGATTGCAATGTCACCGTTCTTGCAGGAAGGTCGCTTATGCAGTAATCGTAAGCTTTTGAGAGCACTGAACGTTCCTGATGTAAGTGTTGTTCCCGGCATATTCAATTGAAAATATGTGAAAAATTGCGCTCAAATTTCTGCACTTTGGGGCCCGGCCGAGTAATCCTGACTTGCAAGAGAATTTAAGTTAGTCGTTAGCTGCTGGAACCTATTCATCGTTCTTGCAGCGGGCCTTGCACATAATGGTTTTGGACGAGCTCATGCAAACCGGTTTTACAAGGGGTCCTCTCATTGGTGTTACATGCGCCCCGCACATATAGGACCTAACTGCACTTGCGCCACTAACTGATGAACAACAACCTACATACAAGCGTGTCCGCATTGCCTTTATAAAGTAAATCCGGCAGCTCAGCTTATTGCCGGCCGCGACACCCATAAAGTTTTCCCATGCATACCAGCCACGAGCGAGTACTAGCAGTAGACTTGGGTTTTGATTTGTTTCTAAGCAATCTTTGTAACAAATTTGGATTTGTAATTTTTTGTTTTTTAGCTGACACACGAAAGTTAATATTTTTGTTTCTACCAGAAACTCAGGGGCATGGAGTTTCAAACCATAACTCTAACGCAAGTCTTGCGTTATCTAGCTATGCCATTCTGTCAAAAAGGACGTAACTCTTGGTTTCGGGCTTGTTTGAACATACTCTGCACAACCTAACATTCTTGTTTGTGCATTACTAAAATCGCACACTGAACGAATTTTGTTTTCACTCACCCGAAGACATTGTAGACCAGTCCACTTTTGTATCAAATCCAAAACCGCGCAGAAGTGTGCAGTTCTTTGGTTAAATCAGCAAACGTTTTCCGTGTCTCTTGAAACTTTCTCTCAACATTGCCCCTCAATTTTTTCAACAAAATTACTCCTGAAATAAGCAACACACACACATTCTTATTACGGCTGGTAGGGACGTTCTGCTTCATGCAATGAGCACAAGAAAAACCGGCATTTCAAAAGAAGCAGTGTTCCATTTTTCCGCGAAAACAGATGTGGGTTTTAAATCATATAATGCTGTACTACACCAGCATGTTAGCTAGATCTGATTAAAGATTCCACAATCTAACAAATGAAACTTTGAGTGATTAGTTTCAGGTGAACAGACTTCCGGTTGTCTTGCATTGTTGAAATAGATTTTTGCGCCGAAGAAATGAAATAAAGTGATTGAGCTTGGGGTCAAAAATTCGCTGCTACGGTGGGTTTTTAAGCTATACAAAAGCACTATATCTATGTAGGAAGAAAACTTTAAATCAGAGTTCATTGGTAACATAATAATTAAACTATTGTAGCACTCGCCAAAACGGTCGCCGACTGCTGGCCTTTGAAACGGGTAAATCCACACCCACCCACACGGAACAACATCTAAACAAAAGTTAACTGCCGCCTACGCAAATATTTTCGCCCGTTTTCACATAGGGTTGCCAGATGTGTTCTGTAAAAATACCGGCCGTTTTGTCAACAGTGGCAGATCTCGGCTGCGTGTCGTATCTTGTAAGCACGTATTTAGTGGCACCGATCCTCCAATAACACTTTTTACGTACTTTTACAGCTTCACTTCTGAATTCGAGCTTCCCTTTCAAATTTTTGGACTGCCAACTGAGCGATAGACGATCAGTAGCTTGGAAGAGAGTAAGCCAACGAATAGGAATGTGAATTTGGTGATACTTTTCCTGGACAAATTCTGAGCATTTCTTAAGATTGGCAACATTTGAGCTGTGCGAAAAAGCATTGTATACTTTCAAAGCAAACGATTCAACATCGCACGAGCTTCAATAAATGCCTCTCTGCGTGATGATCAGTGTGACAGTGGCAATTAGTCTTGATCATGCTTGTTTGCAGCAGATATAACGCTTGGTTAAAGGAGCAGTTCTTTCCAAAGTTTACAGATGCAATATCAGCTTTGAATGCAATCACACGCTTTATGTCCAGGATTAACGTAACAATTTTCCCTTGTTTTGGCGTTAAATGAAGTTACTGTCCTGACAAGATTACTATTAGACTCATTATAAATTGACAAGTATTACGCTAGTCCTTTTCATTGCCGTTACTGCGAATTGTTCTTTTCCGAAATACCGGCTTCAAGCACTGATTTTTAAAATACTGGCCTTTGCTAAATTAACACTAAAATACCGGCCACGCCGGTCAAATACCTCCCATCTGGCAACCTTATTTGCACATGGCGCAGAAGGTAATTCACCATCTGAGATTAGCTTTGCAAAAAAAACAGATACATGGAAAGACAAGCAGAATGCCCGAGTTTCAGTCGTAGATACCACGTTCAATACCACAGGAATAAAAAAAACAGAACACTTTTAATGTCCAATTTATCCCACGTCACATCTGTGCTGAGCCAACATGATCAACCACTGATTAGATTAGACAAAAAACACAGCGTTTAGTGAATTGATTTCAACTGCAGTAAATAACAAAAGTGGGGGTTGTTTGTAACTTGTAATGACTGTGCTTATTATGTTCACTAGTGGTGGTACATTAATTAAGCATTCGACCGTTATCGCAGTGTCGCCAAGACTGGTGTAAAAAATGAAACACATGAAGAAAATGTTTTTTTCCGTTACCTTCCTGGTGATACGCAGATATGAGGCTAACTTCAAGGTGTTGCGGGAATCCTTAAAACATTGCTGATAGACCTATTTTTTCAGAACATATCTGATTTTGTCTCGTTTGGCTTTGTCGCATAAGAACTAATTGCACTCAACCTGAATTTGACGCTGCATAGCTCGAACTCAACCGGTTGATACATAGCTATACCGAATGAACGGCAAGGAAAAGAAAAAACAATTAGAATGCGCCAAAATTATTTTAGCGGATCACAAAATACACAAAAAGTCGTTATCACATTTTCGGAAAGCAAAAGCTATGCATCTGTTTGTACTCAAATCTCCGTAGTTCACTGTGTTGTCCTTCGTAGGCTCAACATGAAAGAGTCGCAGTTGCGATTGCTAAGCCTTAAACTACTTACAAGTAAAAATAAAGAATCCGCAATCATTTCAACAAACGTGTATCACATGTGTAACAAAATTTCACGAACTGGGCACAATGAGCTGAAACACTTATAAAGGTGTTTCGGCAAAAACGTTGGTTTATTTAGACCAATAATGTCCAACCCGCGGCCTAGTCGAAGGTTTTGTGCGGCCAGTTTAGGTTTTAGCTGCACTGACAGTATCCCACATACAGGCAACCAATCCTTATTTTGATAATCTTGAATTTGACATTTTTGATGCAGGCAGTCCTCAGCGCCACTTTAACACGTCTGTCAACATTGCAGTTAGGATTCGAAACCATTCAGTACATTAGCTTGAGTTAAATTTAGTTGGTTAAGATCAAAGTAAGCCATTCAATCTGCGGCCCTCACTAATATGTCACTCATAATGTGGCCCTAGTTAAGATAGTGAGACAATGTTTGGCTCAGTAAGCCGTTTGGGTTGGACATAGCTGATTTAGACAGTCGTACTCTGTTCAGGAACAGATGTTAGTGCTGAAAGTTAAGTGAAAATGGTTTCATGTTACCAAGCAAAGCCAGGATTGACCTCTCGGTGGCCCTTGGAGGACGGTAACAACACTGAATATACAAGTTAGCAAGCATTCGCTGATTTGACTTCATCTGCTCGATGGGTCAAGAACAGAATTGATGGAAATGCCGCTTGAAGAGAAAAAAATGTAATTTTTTCAGTTCGTGGCCACAGAAATACGTTTGGATCAAGTTCAACGGCTATTATACCATTAAATAATAGCGCGCATTAGCCCAGTGGTTGTTGAAGTTTTTTCCATATTATCCTCTTTCAAACCCAAACACTGTCCATGGCCCCCCAACAAAAATCACAAAAGATAATTTCCAAAAATATCACACTACTTGGATAGGGTTCCAGGTTTCTTTTGAAGATTTATCTCCAGGATAAAAGTAAAACATTGCAAATAACAATTTTACAAAAAGAACAATTTAACGAAATTGCAAAAGAACCATTAAAAATAGTTTTAACCAAAAGAATTTAAATAAATAGTTATTCATAGTTAGTGAACCGCAGATATTCCCATCTAAACCAACCTCGTGCAGTTTTTGTGTGTTCAGTAAAAAAATAATAAAAACGTAAGTTTTTTCATCCACAGCTTGCCTTTTCCTCCTTAAACCAATTTTCCTCCCAGGAATGAAAACTTCCTCCCTTGGTGAGCCAATCGACACCCGTTTAAGGACCACTGCTTTACAGTAGCCCTATATACGCTACAGCAGGGGTGGGGAACCTGTGGCCCGCGTGAACCACTACTTTTTAATATGGCCCGCATCAGAATTTTGGTTACCCAAATTAGAACACAACAATGCGTCCACATGAAACTCCATGACAACAAGACAACGTAAACTGTAGGTCAAGAGGGGAGACAAGACAACGTAAACTGTAGGTCTCTCGTTCCTCGACATGGTTTTGTCTCCTTAGTTTGTTTTGATTCTCTCCTTAGTTTCCTTTTGAAGGTTAAAGTAAAATTTTAAGATAATTCAATGAACTTTTCCGGCCCGCCAGCGATATTCCACAATTCATGCGGCCCGCGATAGTAAATAGGTTCCCCATCCCTGCCCTAGAGCGAAGTAAAGTGCAGTGAAACGCATTGCAGAATTTCGCGAAGGAAGCCAAAAATTATTTCCGGTGTTACGCGAAATTTCTGATTTGTTGTTTGTCTGTCATTTTGCTTCTCAGAATAACGAAATAAAGATTGGCAATTACTTTTTTGATGTGTGTTGTGTAAATTAAAACATTTTGGTTAGATGCCAGGTACCTAGAACAAGCTATAGTACGGGAAAAACTTAACCCACTGAAAATTTTTGGTCTTATTCTTTGACCTCAATTATTTTTCTTTTTCTCACCCTAACACACACCCTATCCCGACACACTTACCTTAACACGAATCCCTAAGCCCCAATCAGTTTTCTCAGCGAGTTTGATATGCAGAATATTACTCTGTGCATGCGTACATGGCGTGAAGTCAGACATTTCGCTTGACACCGGCGGCAATAAATTTTCTTGTTGCTAGCTCACTAGCTGGCAAACAGTGGCCCAAGGTGAAGGATTGCAAATGCCGGATTAGGAAATTCTGTTTTGCAAGAGATCTCGCCGACCGAAGTTAAAATTGTTCTCGGTTTATCTGCTCATTTCATAGCAACGTTTGGAATTGGAAAGAGCTTTGAAAGAGTTGCATCTGGGTGCACCCAATACTGCCTAAACGAAGTGTTGTCAATACGTTTTTTTCGCTTGACACCGGCGGCAATAAAGGTACTGGAGACAGTTCTGCCACCATTGTATATGAGCTTTTACTTTTGAGATACTGTATGTACGTCTTGTACGCAGAATCACCGTTAAACAAGCCGTTTCCTGCTGTAAGATCTGCAGGCTGCATTTGCTCAGTATCGTTGTTCGGTGAAGGTTTACTGCAGTCTATTCGTGGAGTAATTTTATTCATTGCGCAGGCCTGCAAAAACGCATGTTCTTTTCACAGGTAGCATTGCATTTTTTCTGTGGTTAGAGTTCGACACCGCGTCGCGATATATTCCGCTTATTGTTGAATAATGTTGTACGCAAATTGGAAATAATGCTTTATGCAATGCTGAAGTCTGAAAAAGTTCAGACGCTGGCTATTAGCTGGTTAAGACCTCAAACGTCTAGACTAGACGATCGACAGTTATATAGCCGAGTGAACACAGAGCCCTTGCCAGCAAGTCTTCACCAGGGGGGCTTTAGGTTCGTGTGGGGGGGGCTTTACGTTTGTGCGGTGGGGATTGATATTGAAAAATTGATAAAATCTCCAAATTATTT
>JGI24158J21664_10004214_pt1 | contig 18417 bp, 10 predicted proteins | sample Ectturendosymbi3_FD_21664 | JGI IMG/M metagenome (IMG submission 21664)
ACATCAGTGCGTAACACTCTAATGGCGCTAAGCCGAATTCAAATCTCATGGTTTGAGCCACCTTTACGACTCGTGCACGACACGTTGAAAGCTGCCGTAGATAACAAGGTTGAACCTTCCATTTTACTGTCGCACACACTCATTTGGCAAAAAGTAAAGCGACTTTTAAAATGCCAACTACAACGAAAATATCGGCCGCTTGTCGACTTATTGACGCAAAAAACTATTCAATATCAATTATCGTTCATGTGGATACATATTACGTATTTTCACACAACGCCTGACGAATTGAAATTATTGATAACACCTTCGGCTTATGATGCATGTTGGGTTTGCAATCGCTTACATTTTCCGCTGGATTGCACGACCACTCATTTGCAAGCAAAATGGAAAGCTATACGTGCAGGTGGATATATTGCATTTCAGATTCCGCGGAATATGAAGAAAATTTATGACTTGCAATTACGACCTTTGTGATGCCATCCGTGGCAACAACTTTGACAACTTTCACAAAAACACGATGTAGAGATTGAAACTTTACTTCAAGATCCACATTTTTTAAACAAAATTACTGTGTCTTTGCGAAGAAACTCGGACAAACGTTTCCACAGAATATGGGATTGCTTGGACCCTACCAATATTGCGTGGCAATTGGATTATAAGGGCTTTTACAATCTGCCCCAGCATTCTGCTTCTTCTATCAGACCACATGCATGATGGCTGACTGAATGCCTATCCGGGGCTTTTTGGTTGACTGACCGGGACGCCGGGACAGAGCCTTAAAAACGGCGACTATCCCGGCTAAAACGGGACGTATGGTATGCCTAATTAAGCAGAAAATTTGGAATTGTGGGGAGATTGACCCGTTGTCCCCCTGGCTACGCGCCTGGTGGCAACCGTATTCTAATTGCGGGCTACAGACCAGCGCAGGAAGTCGTGATTGAGGGACGTTTATGTTCACACCATTTCGGTAATTCAAATTAAACAGCATAATTATCAACAATCATGACAATTCAGTTGACCTAGTCAATCTGTATACTCTGTCTACAGATAATCCAGTGATAAGGTTCATTTTTCCTATTAATTCGCTGGCTTTACAGCCGCTGGGGTAATTTTTCCAACAGTAACGTGACCATGAAACTTGCACAATTATATTATTTTTTATCACAAAATATTGGTCCAAAAGTTGGAGGAACATGTCCCCCCTTAAACTTTGTCCCTGGCATAGAATATAAATGTTCTGTAAAATGCTTCAGGAAAGCTTTCCTTTTCCTTTCCAACGGATACATTCTTTCGTGAATCTAAACTTCCTCTTGGAGGAAGCTTAATCTCAATGCCAAGGTTAGATGCATCTGTAGTTACTTCATTCCAGACAGCTTGCCAATTGTTTCGCAATTCAGCTAAATACTTTAGTTCTTGAATGTTAGCAACTTCTGTATCTAATGTTGTTTGCCTGGCTTGAATAACTTTCATACAGATGTCTATTCTACTTATAATCTTGAACCACACAGCTGACATAAATGCACAAACAAATGACTTCAATTGAGATGAGCCATTTGCATCATGCTTGGATTTAGCAGGTAGCTTCATTGCCAATAACTCTTCAATGGCAGGTTTTATACCAGGCAAACGTTTACAGAAATAGAAAACTTTTGACCAGATTTAGGGATTTTTTAGGGACTTTCGGAAAAGTTTGAAAATGTGCAAAATGAATCATTTCAGTTTATTTTGCGAATCATGTTTGGTTTTATTTTTAACACTTATCATGGCGCTCCGATTTTAGGCTGCATCAGCACAGATTTAGGGATTGTTTGGCACTGTTCTTGGGATTTTTGGAAATGCATTTGTGAAAGCCCTGAATACAAGTTACAATGGCAGTGCTCGATAGTTACAATTACTTGAAACAACCCTGTATATGTTTGTGCAATTATTACGAAAATTTGTGAACTGTCAGTAAGCGCACGTTGCAAAACAGCAGAGCACCAAATTTAGCCTCGTTCTGCTGACTGTTGTGCATCGCACACACTGGGCAACTTGCCAAGGAACTGCGTCTTTGTGGAATTTGACGGGCCTCTGTACGATGTAGCATCTGGCAGTAAAATGCGGCGCTGGATCTTGTTAAACACCCTAGCTTCTNTAAGGAGCCACAGCACTTCTTACATGCGGCTGATTACAGTTTTACTGCGTGGAATCTATCGGCGATAATCCAAACATAAACTTTGCTCAACGTTATTTGGTGTGTATAAGGTAATGGTAACAAATTATTGCAACGTAAGAGAAGATGACAACAAAAATACATAAACCANCCAAAAGCTTGGGCAAGTGTTCGTTTAAAAATTTAATTTCTGATTTGTCAAGATTTNAGAGGGGAAACTGGCTAAAACTGCCAGCGCTGCAGATGGAAAAAGCTACCATCAATNTGGGCTNGATNACAGAAAATCTTAGCGTGCNTACTTTCATCCTCCCAGGCCCTCTGNACCTACNGGGCCCGGGTACAATGTACTTCTCGTACCCCTNCTCGTAGGCCTTGCTTGTATTTCGGCGAATGGAAACTTGGAACGCGCATTACCCAAATCCACTACATTTTGCCTCCAAAAGGACCAGCGTGATCAACATGAACACGTTGCCGTGGAACAGCGTGGAAAATCAGGGGCATCGACTCGACAACCTTCCGGTTCCTTCAATGCCCCGGCATCCTTGCACTGATTTGTGTTTTTTCTAGCTGAATATTAATTGTCGCCAAATAAAATCAACTCAACTCAACAGCAAGTCGTGCGTGACTATCTCGCTGCAGCAAAGCAAGGTTGCCTTGCATCCATAGGGATTGTAGTTACAGCAGGAACACGGCAATTTCTTCATTAGGTCCTGATAGCTGCTCTCCAGAAAGAAAGAATGCTTTTACCTTTCTCAGTGTTTGGTCTTGAACCGACAGTTTTGATGGCGGTTGACGTGAGTGGAAACCCATCCATAACGTTCTGAACCGCGTGCGATATTTCAGCACCTTCTCGAGATCGTCGTTGTCGAAACGCACTGGACGTATTGGTGAGCGAGACCGCCCGTAATCATTTGCATGTTGCTCTGAGGGCATCTAGTGTGCATCACAGCGATATGCCATCAGCGTTGTGGCACATCGATGCAGTATTTGCAGTAAAAGTAATAAAATTTTCTTTTCCCGAACAAAAAAAGATTACAGAAGGGTTGTGATGATTGACCAATGTAAACTTTGTTTCTTAGAGATACTGGCGAAATTCCGTCACAGTGTAGATGATGAGAAGATCTTCTTTCTTGATGCACAAGAATATTTTTCTGTCAGCGATTTGTTGATTTAGTATTTTGAAATCACCGCAAACTACAAAGGCACCGCTAGGCTTGGTCACGACCACAGTGGGGAGCAACTCATTCACTAGAATCAATCCGTTCGTGGACTTTTAACTAAACCAGTCTGTCCAGCTCTTCTTTGAAGGTTTGGTTGATTACAATTAAAAGGTACTCTTCGAGGAAATGAAGACACTGTTTAGCCCCCGGCTTTAGCGCGATGTTTGTCTACTTTACAGACTACCCCACTTGCTCGACTTTGTCTTCCGAGAGTGTATCGAGCAGCAAGGGACAAACCAAAATCATCGCTCCAGTTCATACCAAAAACCTTGTGCGCTTGTGGTTCGCTGACAACAGCAAGCCAACATGTCGCTAGGCTTTATTCACCCAATGTCAGCAGAACACTGTTCCACGACTTTCAACGGCTTCTTCCTGTAAGCACGCAACGGCTGGGAAATCAGTTAACAAGTTGGCAATTTCAGTTTTTCGTGGATTGTTTTGTTGATCATCGAACATGCCGATCCTGTGTCCTACTGGCAGGTGACTTCGTGACCACTGATCTTGGCACCCTGTGGATCCACATTTAAGTTCCGACCCGTTCATACGCTGCTCCACGAACAAGGCCGTCCGATGATTGGTTGCATGCTGATATGACTTCAACGAAGTGGCCGGTGTTGACTTTACAGTGTTTAGACAGCGGCCATAGATCGTCAGGCTTTGACGCTTTTGGTTAGTTAGATTTAAGAGACTCTTTGCATGTGGCCTTTTATAATCTTATGGCACTGATTTTAACGACAAAGACAATTGTTCCTTCTTTGCATGTTTGGCAAAACAGGATGGACAAGATTTCCACCTCTGAATTGTTTTTTTATTCTTACGTGCAACCTTCCTGGATTTGCGGTGTCCTGCAGACACTTCATGAATTGTTGCACTGGCAGTTTCCACGCTTTTATGACTTGATCTATTTACGCAGTTTTAGCGTATGTTTCAGCTTTTTTCGAATCTACGTCAGCGTAGTGTCCGGCTCCACCAAAAATTACCTGCGCACGTCAGCGTGCTGAGTTTCTTTGATGATCACGTCTCGAATCTGTTCATCTACAGAGCTGTGTTGATTGCACCTTTGACTTTTGCACTTAATGTTTAAATTTTTCGCCATGCCTGGTAGCTTAGTTGTCAAGTCAGCCTTAGAATGGCATACTTTGCTGCTTGGGCATAAACGTCGTCCTTGAAATGAGATGGAAGTTTCTCTTGGAGACTTCTAAATGAGACAAAAGCAATATGTTGGTAGCCAAGCAGTTTCCCAGCAGCTCCTATGTTTCTGAACCGATCTAGAAGAGCAGCATGCTCATCTTTGTCGTCAGACGTAGCATTGTAGATGTCGAGATGATGACGAAAACGCTGGAAATCGTGCACCCGTTTTTGTCTTTGGAGCTGTTGAAAACTTTAAACTAAGGTGATGCTTTTTCATCTTTGCTCTCTTGCAAAGCCGAAATCGAAATTTGGATTTTTGGATCGATTTTTCGACTCTCGTGCCGGGTCCATTTTTCGACTCTCGCATGAAATACACTATGCAGCCATCAACTATTATCTCCTTAGTTGCTGGCTAGCTTTTCTTACACTGCCGTAGGCGATTGCACTGTCGTGCTCTTGTTGCCACAACCAGCGATTGATGGATTTATTTTACTGGAGAATTTGAAGCTGTTCAACTGTCAGGATTTGTAGTGCTCGGCCATATTTACTGTAACATGCAGAACTGCAGCAACCATAAAGAAAACTTTATGTGTGTTGTTTCTAAATCAGGCAAGAAGGCTTACTGGCATGAACCGCCCTGCAGTTGAACTCCTGACTTACCAGCGCCGAAGCAGACACACTAACCGCCAGGCCAAGGTCTGTTGAGAACCTAAGGTTGATCCGATCAATAAACCTACGTCGAGTCAACACAACATCTCAGCCGATAACTAAGACCCACGCACAGAAATGCAATAACCAGCCGCTTCTAATTACACACAAGACCATGATGAGGCAGCGAGGACTCGACTTTTAGGAGAAAACGTTACAGAAAGTTGTTGTGGATTAGAGAGTTGTCACTCCACCNCAGATTTTTAGCTTGATGAGTGCGTTACATACTGTACAGTTTAGGCAATACNTGTATATAGACCGCTCATGTTTTTTGAGAAACCCCGTGTGTTACTAGAGAAATTGTGTCTTGTACAACTGCGGATATTGTTCATTTTGAAAATCAGTACTTTTTACTTGAATGCAAACGCACTCTTGAAGGAAAAGTCTACCTTTTGATGATTTTATTTTATACAAACCAACCAGTTTGCATACTGAGTGTATTCTTCTTTGTAATGAGGGGTGCGGACAAAGGACCAGGTGGTGCGATTACATCTACGACGTGACTTGTTTACACTGTGGTGTGCAGCCTGCAGGACCATCAAACGTTGCAGAGCTGAAAACCTTCAAATGTTTCGACAACTCCTGGGATGACTGTGGCGACCCTCCCCACGCGAGATGCAGGTTTATAAATTAATGTATTATGATGAAATTACGTTTGATTTAGCGGATGCTACAAAACTAATTTCAGTATCTTTTGCATTGGGCTGCTTGTCCTCAACGCATTGTTTAAGTAGCCTATGTCTTGGAAAATAAAGATGTGATCAAATTAATTTTAGGTTCTGCGGAACTCTGAAAAGAGTTGAATGAAAAATTCCTTATACAGAAAATGATATCAACAGTATTATTTTGTTGCTGACAACTGTCACTACAAAAAACAAAATGGACTAACGATTTCTAAATAACTTTTGGTAATTGACGAATTCTTTTTGCATAGAGGTTCGCCTTTATGCAAGAACCTCATCTTGTTTCAGAATCTTTTAGAGTAGAAACGGCGCTAGACTTATTTTTCTTCGGCCTTGGACAGTAGCACTATTCTATGGCGCGCCAAATAGCAGTCGACCCCCTCTCCGTAACAAAAGAAGCAACTTAGTTTTCAAATGTATTGGTTGGAAAACAAAGCCCGTAGATACGAATGACTAAATAAAACCTTGATATTGAAGTTTGATAGATCGCTTCAGTTGACATAACTTGCCAGAGAATCGCAGCAACTCCGTGTCTTGTGAATGTAAACTAACGACGAACTCTTGCTCGCACTGCAATTTGCACACATGCGGTTTCTTTGCTGTGGGATGTATTTTCAAATGCAACGGATTGTTGCAAAAATGGAATAAAATTTTTGCCTGAGGACATCCACCCTTTATATACGATAATTGTCGTTCGGGGTCACATCCGTGGATAACTGAAGATTTCTAAACAATCATAATTGACCTAAAAATAGCACTGCTGCAGACAAAATAAGAACCCAAGGCACATTAAGTCTTGCAACTCCACAGCACAATCCCATCTCTTTCGCATAAAAGCGTGCTACCTGCAAATGAAAGAATCATTATTTTAAAATTAAATAAAAATTTACAATTTGAAGAAATGTTAAAAAATTAAATAAAGATTTTAAAATATTTGCAAATTACAAGGACGTTTTTGTAAAAGTTAGTTTCATTCCCTTCTGTACGTACAATATCTCTTTTGAAAACAGCACGTCTTATTTGACTTTTTGTAGTTTGGTTAAATTACCGTGTTAAGAAACACCACAGCGCATTCAAAAATGCGAAAAATTACGCAGTTGGCAGATGTTTGGATAAATGAAGCAAATCACTCAACATCCCCAGATGTTTTTAGGAAAGTTTTATAAGTGCAGATCATACAATGCTTGTGCATCACGTAGTTCGGATGTACATTCAAATTTTACAAATAATGCTTGCGTTTCAATTATGTTTTTTATGTTTTTTGAAGTGATGTGTTAGGGCATGAATTTAGGATGGCATGTTTACATAAAAACTTGCAATTCAAGTCAAAAAATTTGCACAGATTTGTTGAGACAATATGTATTTCTATGGCAATTGTTTTAGGAGTAAAGAGTGATTGAGCAAGTTGTTGCTGTTATTATTCGTTACTCTTGTAACCAAATCTTTTTTCCATAAAGGTTAACAAAACTTTGATACCTAAGCACATTGGCCGATAGATGAAGTTTTCACCTTAGACCAGGAGTGTCAAACTCAATGTCACTGAGGGCCATATCGGCATTATGACTGCTTTCAAAGGGCCAGTTTAACTGTATGGTTGTCCTCAAAGGGCCAGTTATAACAGAATTAACCACAATCATCTAGGGCAGGGGTTGGCAATTAGCGGCCCGCCACTGCGTTTCCAGTGGCCCGTGGAAGCATTCAGGACAAATCTTCAAATCTGAAAATCCCTCCAACTCACGACAGTACTGCAAATGCTGGCGTTGAGGTTAACTTGAACCGAGACTTACTCCATTAGAAAGTATGGCCCTCCGCGAAACGGGTCTTTCTCAAAGTGGCCACCAGGCCAAATTAATTCCCCACCCCTCATCTAGGGCCTAGATGATTAGCGTAACCTAGATTCAAGGCTACGCTAATGCTTAACCAGCGTATCTGTGACGTAATGATGGTTATGTTGCAGTGAAAGGAGCCTTAAAATGGAATAACGTTTTTAAAGAGAGACGTTAGGTCAGCAAGATGATTAAAATAACAAAGTTATAACATGGCAAAGAACGTCGTTCGTCTTTGTAAACAGATATAAACCACTACTGTTCCAAAAAATAAGCAGACTGAGGCTTAAAATTTAAGTTTATCGGGCCACACAAGAAAGGGGTGGCGGGCCACATTTGGCCCGCGGGCCACCAGTTTGACACATGGGTCTTAGACTGTGCAGTAACTTTTTATCATTCTTATCAATTTGAACAAACCCATGCATTGTGGTAAGACTTTCCACATTCAAGTTTCACTAACAAAACAAAAGTAGTTTCAGTAGCATTTCTACACATTTGTTGCGATTAAATCCTTGCATTATTCCTAACTGAACATGAAACCTAGTGATTGTTTAAGTGTTTAAACAAAAGGTAAATATAATGAAAGTCTTTGCTCAACTGTTGTAAAATGTAAAAACGACACCAACGTTTCAGCCATCTGTTCTCCCTTTTTTGCCTCTTCAACGTAATTATCAGTGTTATCACTACGTCATCCAATCACGCACGTTTAGTGGATTTCAATGCTTCCGTGTTCGAGTCGCCATTTGCCCTGGTGAAAGCCTGCTGTTGGTTGGCTGAAACGTTGGCGTCGTTTTTTTTTACATTTAACAACAGTTGAGCGAAGACTTTTATTATTCTTTATCCTGTTGGCTGGTTCTGCACAATAGTAAATATATTGCAACGGTTATATTAAACACAAGCATTGCATGCAATGTTTGGCATACACTCAAATATCGGGCAATTTGAGACATTGTCGATGCAAAATCTTTCTCTAGAACAATAAACCTCCTTTTTAGTCACTTGAACAACAAATAGGGGTTAATGTAACCCATTAATAAAAACAAAAAAAGAAAATTTTCATTCAATTACGTTGATTACACAAACTACACTGGAAACGTAACTCTTATTCCGTGATTTGTGCACTAATAAAGTTATTTTGTACTTTTAACTTGACGCTGTTATTGATGAAAGGAAAGCGACACCTGCATGGGTGGAACTCAAACCTGAGGGGTGGACCTCACCCCAATTTAGTGTCCAGAAAAAATTCAAAAACCTAATCTCATTTAAAATATACATTGCATTTAAAGAACCTCTCCTGCTCCATGCTGGTAAGGAAGCACGGCCTGAGTGAATTGCAGCCTTTACTTGCCACAATTGCAGCGCTATATCACATGGGATAAAAAACCACAATAACTACAAAGCGGAGTGATTTTAACCCGAAGCCACGAACTTTTCTCCATTGCGGAGAAGTGCAGACAGCTCTCGAGGTTACGCGCACCAGTCGAGATGTCAGACAAAAATCGGCAGCTACTGAAGCGTGAAGGGCGTTACTGCGTTTGTTTACATAAGAACAACAGTACGGCACGCCTGACGGGAGTTCGCTCAACCCCGATTTGATATTGTAGGGTTTAAAAGATCAATAACCGTGAAAGGAAAATGTAAACTTGAATGTTTACAATCGAATTTTGGCCACTACATTTTGATTCCAGCTAAAGTGGAAATTAAATCATTTTCATAAAAAGTAGAAGAACGTTGTTCCCAATAATTTTATCTCGGCTTAATAATATTGCCCATGATTGGTTTTGTGGAATGACATTTAGAAAAAGACGGGATCTTTCCGGATAAAACTTGTTCCAAACTATTAATCATGCTCACCTCAGAATTAAGTTTGTTTGAAACGTAATTGTACCACAATAACCACCAATTGCACACTAATGGCTCTGAAAGGATGCAATATTTGCAATAAAAATGGCTTGGAATGACCCCTTGGGCGTGGTGTAATTCAGTCTTTGCTATTTCAGATTTCGTAAACCTGAACGAACTCAAACTTGTTGTTCAATTGATTTTTCGGAATTTGTTTTACGTTCATCTTAATTTTTCCTATTTTTATGCGTCAACGGTCAACAACTCAAGAAAACGCGTGTTATAGAAAATCTTGAACGATTCAGACTGTGGAAAAGAATTTTTTTTAGTTTCTTGGTTTCACTGAAATAAAACCAAATATTATATTTTTGAATTAGTTCATCCGCGCACACGCACGCACACTGGAGTTTTTGGCAAACAGGTTTCATTGCATAAGTTCGTATTCAGCTCAGAATAAAATCGTTGCATGTTGAAGTTTAAATATGAGACAATATATTCACGAAATGCGAAGCAAATTTTGATATTCAGCAAAAAAATTAAACATGTTGAAATGTGTAAACCAACAACCGCCAAGAAAGAAAAAGGAAACTGACTTTTCTGCGCTGTGACCGACTAGCTGTGTCATAAAAATGTGAACGTGAATGAGAGCAGTGTTTAGATATATTTTATGATAAGCTGGATATGGAAGAAAGTTCTGATTCTGAACGTGCCTAAGGGCTTAAGAACTCTCACCTCATCATTAGGGTTTGTTTCTCCACCAAACCATAACACCATGGCTGGCTTGCTGTCGTCGGTTACTTTGTAGTCCCCGGGGTAAATGTTCTCGCACATGTAAGCTCCAGTTGGGAAGACCTCTGTGAAAGGCCTGCAGATTTGACCACTTTTACACTCGTTGATACCTGAGAAAACGGAATAATGTTTACAACCAGAGCTCATGCCTCTTCATTGACAGTTTGAATTCTACCGTAGTCACTGCAGATTGTCACAAAGGAGGAGGAAAACATATGAATTATTTCTTACCAATTTTTGAAAATCGAATCTACAAGACTTTCTGCATCTTAAGAGGATTTGAACAGCTCTCTAGCCTAATCTGCTGCCGAGTTATGCCCGAACAAAAATTTGCCCAGGCTGGGCAATCCCGTGACGTAAGGCGACAGGACTACGAGAAAGCTTGGTTTTGATGTTGAAGGAGACTTTAGTCTAAATCACTTCATGAAATGCAATTTCAGGGCTTGTGGTGCTGTGTGTTCTGAGTCCAACCAAATTTGAGCTCCAGGGAGTGACACGTTTGCGGTATTTTATCAAACTGAAGGAGCTGATTGGTTGCTTACTCTATGCCGTAACACTGAATGTACGCATTTCACGTGTTTGCTTCAGGGCGGTTACAACTTGCAACAATGTATGTTCCAACAGGGCATGTGCTGTGTAGTGGCGTAACTTGTGTTTTGAGCCAGAGGGAAATCTTAGTTGAAAGGGGCGCACTAGCCAACACTCAGAATAAAACTTGAGAATAAATGGTGAACCCGGATGTGGATGGCTATACTAAAGCCCTAAATATCCGGAAAATACTCCAAAAAAACAACAACCTACTGACACTCAAAAGAATATTAAAAGCGAAATACATGCTGAGTGGGGGCCTGTTTTTACATTTAGCCTGTCAGGGGTAGGGGCGATTCGCCCCTCTTCCCCCGTCAATTACGCCACTGGTGCCGTGTCATTCACGCTTTCCTGATGAACTAACACGTGGATTGAGCGTGTTCGTCGCTTGCTACACCTCTTGTGTAACTAAAATTCGCTTTGTTTCCGACCAGTCAGAGCGCGAAGGTCACGGAGGGGCAAAGTAAACACGTTTTGCTGGATTTCGTCCACTTGTCAAACACTTCGAGGATGAAACGAGTGGCTAATTCCTAAAATGTAACACGCTGGTGAGCAGCTAAAGTGTTATTTAACCGTTCTTTTCTAGCTGTTCCTAATGCGTCTGTAAGTAAAAAAAAGCAAGAACTAGGATTACCCTGGCCTTGTCTTGCATAATGCCTTGCATATCCGTTGCTGTGGCGTAATATTTTTTTTGTTTTTTTGGGTAACGTTTGTCATCACTGATGCTATTTGAACGAACACATTCCAGAAATTTTGTTGTTTGCTCCTATCAATATTGTGAAACATTTGCATATGAAGTAAGTTGTACCGTATCAAAGTTTGCGTTTCTGACTAATCGTCTTAGAATGCATCGCTTTCCAGAATATCTCATCAAACGGTGTTGGTCCCTTGTCTCAAAATGAAAATGGCGTGTTGCTTCTTTCTTTCGTATACAATGGAAATGAGTAGATGTTGGTCAGAATTTTGATTTAACAAGATATACTAAAAGAGCAGGATTGTCCATCTTATAGATGTGGCACGGAGGTTTAAATCTGGTGCAGCCATGCAAAATGTGGTGTGCAGTCCGCACCATGCCACACTCACATAAATCTGAACCGCACAGGCCTATTGTTTTCATGATGGCCACAAATAGGCCAACACCAGTCCTCAGGTGGTTGAGCTACTCCACATTTTTGTGGAGGTCGCAGCCTGGTGGTTATGGACCAAATGCGATAACGACGGATAGGAGGGCTGACGGGATTGGTGTGGTGGGTGTAACGGTGTTGACAACAGTTCCACAAAGAACGAAGAGGTTTTCTGGATCGGAGACGTTTTGGAGATGTTTTAGGTATAGTTTCGTGGAGATGTGTTGCTAAGGTATACATAAAAAATATTACCGGTGAATAAATCAACAGCTGATACTTTTTGCAATTGTTACATGTCGTGTCGCAAGTAGGACATTTTGAAAACTAACGGTAGGATAATCCACATAAGTAGCACTTTTTTTCTTGACGATGTCACTTTTAATGCAACGACTGTGGAATAGAAGGATCAGTTACTATGACAAGCACCTGGGATTGTGGGCTTATAAGGTGATCTTTCCTGAAGGGAAGTTTCGGAAGCAACAACCGGTGATAAGTACGACGAACACTGTTGTTGCATTCGATCTATGGTACAGGCTTGATCGTAGGTAATTTCAAGAGTCAAACGTCATCTTTCTGCAAGTTTTTATCGAATGATGGATGACAATGCGCTCTTAATGAAAGATACACGAAGCAGATCTTCGCGATATTGTTTGGCGGTTACTGCTCTAATGCTGCAATCCTTAGAAACTAGTTTGAAGGCTTGAAAAAATTGCTGTAACGATTCACCTGCCTCTTGTCGTCGAGTAGTTAACACACGACGGGCAAAAATGTCGTTAATCTTTTTAACATAAACTTTCTTTACCTCTGTTAGGAACGTTTCAGAAGTTTTACAATCTTCAACATACGGATTTACAACATGTGTGAGGAATTTAGAAAGCAAACCACGTCTATTCAAAGGTTGGGTTGTGTTAGATCACGCGGAGTACAACCACATGACTCCGTTTCCGGAATCGAACATAGCTGCAATTTACCACGAGGTTCCTACGGAGCTTTTTGAAAGCAACGGATCAGTGCCGGAAGCAGTCAGTGTTTGGCCTAGATTTGTGGGTAAAAGCAAAAAATATATTTGAGCAGTTATACTGCAACCTGCCTTGATTAATCCATGCACTGCCCACAACTTCCTGGAAAGAAAGTACTTGCAATCATTGATAAGTTGCAATGATGATACCATCACGCGAAGACTTTCCATTTTATTTTTCAAATGCTTACGAAAGCAGAAAAACTTTCCTATAAAAAATAAACAAAAGCAGGCTGCAGATTCATTCTTGATTTTTCTTTAACTCATCAATTTGCACATTATGGAGTGAGCAACGGAACGCCAATACTACCAAAATCACCAGGATCGTTTTAAGGGAGATAATATGCGCTAAAGAAAAAATGCATAAAAAAGGATATTTAAAATCGGATTTTTATTTTCATGCCGTTTAGAAGAGTTTTGGAATAATGTACGAAAAATAATTTTTACTAATTCAGCTATCAACATGTTTATCCTAAAAATATGAAGTGCTTTCGTGTGGAACAAGCATGATGATGTATGAAAAAATTCAAACTAAATTCCACAAAAAAGTAAACAAACTTCATTGCATGAAAAAGACCAATAAATGAGGTTTAGGTACTCGGGTGCTTTTTGTGCATATGTGCAATGTAGATTGCTCAAGTATCATGTAGTCTACCTTCACAGAAGCAGTGGCGGATTTACCCATAGGCCATAGCCTAGGACCCCTCGATTTTGGAGGCCCGCGCAACGCCTTGAAAAGATCGCAATGTCATTTCGCCTAGGGCCCCGCGCTCCCCAAATCCGACCCTGGAGAGAGGCATCGCGTGAAGTAGATTTTTCACATTGAATGCACAGAAATACAGGCGTGTGTAGTTCAAGTAATCTTGACCTATGAACCAAGGGGATATCTTTGAAATACAGTTGCAAGTCAGGTGAGTGCAAATTCGTAACACGCGTATACTTCGGATTATGATAAAACTGGAAATTATCAAATAAAATGCCGCGCAAAGCTCGTATTGAAATTGTATTCTCTTCGTCAGAATCATCAACTATGACGTGTTTTATAAATAGGAGTCGGAGAAGTCTTGGTTATCTACTTTCTTACAAACAAACCAGTGCTAGTTGAAACCAGGTGCTCTCCTGACTCTACTCAAAATTTTACTTGCCCGAACTCCAGTCCCATCCTACAGACCAGTTGTCCTTACACGTGCGATCTTCTTTGCAATCGTTCCACCATTTTTCGCATTCAGAAGCTTTCAGAGGGATATTGCGAAAGCGTTCGTTTCTGTAGGAGATGCTTTCCTGTAGGAATATCCAAACAGGTTACTCTTCTTCCAGGAAGCCGATCTGCAATTTTGTTGCTCCAAAGTTCTTGTTGAGGTACGTTTTGGATGTATGACGTTGAAATATATACACGTCTAAGCGTTAAACGTCCTCATAATGAAATCTGTCGACAATGCTAAGAGCAGTTTACAATAAATCACATAATATTCAAAAAAGAATTTGCAATTTAGCTCATTTTCAATCACAGCCTTACTCTGCACTTTTCGCCAACTGTGGGTGTCAATTTCGACAGACAGTTTGCCACAAGCCGCATATAAGCTACTGTATAATAAAGCTCCACTTATTTTCCCGTAAAAAAAAAACTTTGAATAGTTTGCGCGTGTGTGGAAAAGCGCCTACGTTCTGCATCAGCAATGGCAATCAAACTCATGTTTTAGTTTGAGTCTCGCAAGGTTTTTCTACAAGGAACTCAGGTGTTCATTTTCAAATCCTCCGTGTCTGTGGTCTGATACGCAACAAGGCATAGCTTTGAAAAGACTGTTTCGGAATTTTTTCTGTGTTCTGTCATATTAACTCGACCCGATTGACGTAACGGAAATGTTTGCATGAGTCATTCATCGCAATCGCGGTGCCTGCCACGTTTTTCCTTTGCTGTGTACTTTAGGTTCGTGAAAAAACAAAGGCTCACATTTTGCAAATCAATAAACGACTAATTTGGACGGAAAAGCAAAGTTTACAAAAAGGCGTGAAGTAAACTGTAGATGAAAAAAACTACTGCAAACTACAGTATCTGGGGTGAAGTAAAATTGACACTTACATTTACAATCCAAGGTCCAGTGTTGGGTGAACATTCATAAAAACAATTGTTTTTCTGAAAATGTCTTCGACACTTTTCAGACATTCTGCCACAATGGTTGTAATTGAAACTATACAACCCATCTGGTCCATTTTGATGCGAACTGTAGGATGTTTCGTTGGTGCAACAAGAACGTTTTTTCCACGGTGCACACTAACAGCAACGCAAATTGGAGTTCAACAAAACACAATCGACAAATATAAATTCACACCACTTAAGACACGTAATATTCACAAAAGTGCAAACTACAGTAATGCAAATCATAATGAAATGTGTTTTCTTTTGCAGTATTTTAATCATCACGGAAGTGTTTACAAAAGAGTAAGACATTTTTTTGCTTATGCATTTCAACCATTTATCAAATTTCTCACAAATGTTTGAAATAATGTTAACATTTCACATCGCATTATCACAAACTAACGATAATGCTCACAATAATTAGCTGCACTTACCTCTTTATACAAACTGGTTTCTGGACCAGGAATAGACTTGTGATGCTGCCCATCTAAACAAACATTTAAAACGTCCTGTCCCAAAACTGGAGCAAATGCAAAAAGAAGACAACACCAGATTGTCTCCATTTTTTGAATTTAACTAACGAGTCTTCCCCTGTGGCGTATTTCACTTAAGAACTCCCCAGATTTACGGCAGACGCCAGCGACAATAAGTTCATGCATGTCCGAATTACGCGACCGACAAATTCCTGCCTGTATTTGCCGACGCAGTCAGCTAGCAAACATTTGATAGCAATAGGGCGCAGTTTGCGCGAGTTGTCACGCGCAAATGATTTACAATCAACGTGTTGACCATCTCATTGATGTTCCAAGTGGGTTGAGGGCAGTAGAAAACAATATCGTCATTTCCGCTGAAAATAGAACAGCAGTATCCAGAATTCCTGCAAACCTCCCAGAGGGAAGTGCGTGAAAATAAATAAAAGAATGTTTCCTGAACGTTTGCCAGTAATAAAGTCCAATTCCAGCCAATTATTCTTAAGCATGCCGATTGAGGTTATTGCTGTGGATTTCATTACTGATATATTGCGACTCTTATTACATATTCAGACACCATCCATAAACTCATAAAAGACGGGAGCTTCCCTCTGTACGTGGACCTGTAGTCTATTGACGACGTATACGCATTGGCAGAATACAGGTGTCAGGGAATTTGGGAAAATATGTGCTAGTGTGAAGCTTGAGTAATAAAGAAAATTTAATACCAACGTTGATGTTTTACCAAACGAGCTTGATATCCTGTTCATAGCCAGGGGGCAGGCAGGGGGACATGCCCCCCAAAATTTGTAGTATATCTAGCGATTTTGTGCTTTGAGAAACGGCCAATCGGTGAGCCAAACAAAAATACTGTTGCTCGCCTAAAGTCAAATACTTTGGCCCTCCCCAAATTAACCCTCTCCCAATTTTTTGGGCTGGCTGCGGCACTGATCCTGTTGATAACATATTCCTCGGGATCACCAGTTTTTTGAAAAAGTCAAGTCAGCTGAATGTCACGCTGACGCATCTAATGATACTGGTTCACACAAATATATGATGCTGCAAATTTTCTGAGTGAATGGAGGATCACACTGTAATTAATTTTCTGCTTCATTGCTTCATCAGCAAAGGAATTGGTGCCTGCTGTTTCAAGCGATTTTTTCCGAAAGCTGCATGTTTTTGATAGGTCAATACTTTAAAGACTTTTTAGGAAGAACGTGGGCTGACTGCCGTCTTTGGTGTTCCTCTTAATCTGACGAATGAATGCAACAGACAGAAGGAGAGAGATGAATTTTTGACAAAAGACACCAAAAAACTTTCACAAACGCTTAGTAACGCAACGTTTTTCCTGTAACGAGGTCGGCCAAACCCTTTTTCCCGCAATTCGAATACGCTACTGTTCCTCTATCTTTGCTGATCAGTTCAGTTTCCTTATACTCGCTTTGTTTTTGGGATGTCGCAAGTGGTCTACGGCGACCACCTCCGCTTACTCTGCTCTGGGCACAAGCTGCTCTTTTCGTAGTAAACGCTGCATTGCCGGCGAGACTGTAGTGTCTCCGCTGGACAGACCAGAAGTACTGTTTTTCCAGTCTGCGGTTCGTGGCGCGATTTTAACCCACTGCATCACTTGGCTGACGTCGTCTGGAATGCGTACTGTAAGAGATGTGTTTTGTCTTCGTTATATCGACCCGTTGTTTGACATGCAGGAAAAACAAACGCTTTTACGCGTAAGTAATAAGTATTTCATTGATTTTGAGTGTAGGGCTCTCTGACCAAAACGACAGCTTATCAGCAAGTGTTCCATTTTACAATGCTCAATGCATTGGCAGAAACAGTTGAAACATAATTAGCATCTTACTTCAAATCTGGGAACAAATTGGAATGGGAATCCGATTTGCGATGTGCGTTTTTTCCAACATAGCCTTGAATTAAACCACTTGATTCCAAAAACCAGTCGCATCATTCCCATTAAGCAGGGTAATGGCAAATAAAATGTTGTTTTTTGGTGTTTGATTGTGAGGTTAAGTGAGGCGCAAGTATCAATGACAAAGGTCAGAGGGGAAGCGACTGAAAACGTTTAAGTACCTCTGGTTCAGAGTATTTTTAAATTTCTGTTTCTACTTCGATATGCTCCGAAAGGGAGCACCCGCATATATATCCACGGGGCACCATTCAACGAAGCGCCACAGACGTTTGGGTTCAGTTGCTTCAACATGACCCCTGGTGCAGCAGACCACTCGTGACACTCTGAAGAGAGTAGAGAAACCGAGTATAAACGAAACTGAACTGATTTTCAGTATAAGTAGACTAACGCTGATCTTGAATTCCGAAAAATCACTCCTTTGCAATTTCAACCAAATTGCCCGAAAGTGATTTTGAGCATTGTGACCTAAAAAACATTCTAGCATCTAATTCACCTATTTAATCTGAGTTCACCTATATTTAACCATTACTTCATAGGACTGATAGATTACAGGCCACATTTTCCGCATGGCCGAATCGCTTGCTACAATCAATGAAATCCTTGAAATATCGACTACATTCGGCCACTACACGCAGCAGAAGCAATGTGAGACAAATACTTCGCTGGGAGATATTTCCTTTTATACACTGGCATTATGAATAGATATTTCCTTTTCCTTTTATACACTGGCAAACTATAATCGCATTTTACTCTGTGATTGAGTGATCGAACTTCGCAGTGTCCGTTTGATCGATGGCGTGTC
>JGI24158J21664_10004215_pt1 | contig 18416 bp, 13 predicted proteins | sample Ectturendosymbi3_FD_21664 | JGI IMG/M metagenome (IMG submission 21664)
TAATTGCATCTCTTAGTGGTAAAGTCATTTACGTGTGTCTTTTTACCTTTTTATATAAAGGTTTACTATTGTGAAATGTTTGGCTTTTTTTGGCTTTTTTTTGGAGATGTGTTTGGCTTTTTTATGTTTTGGCAATCTGGCAACCCTGTCTGAGACTGTTACCAATCCAACTGGCCAGAACAAGTACAACAGCAACACAAACTAAAGCGGACAATAGGTAGGCTTTTGAGTCCTGCAAGTATGGCGCAACTTCACGTTTGCGGTGCTACCATGTGAATGAAAAGCGATGCAGTTGCGTCGTGGCTTTGGACAAAACTAAAGTGACACTTCCGATGTTACCGGCAAGCAAACACTGCTAGAACAGCAACGCAAAATGACGTTGAAACATGACTCCAAATTTGCTGGATAAAGAAAATGACTGAAACACTCTGTGGTAAAAAAGGAAAGTAAACAGCTATTAGCAAGCCAGCGCACCGCCAGCTGATACGTACCAAGACAGGATGTTGAGGCAGCATGTTTAAATTGGCCATGGAGGGTAATGACGCAGAAGCTTGCAACGGAACGTGATGGTTGTTGGTGGTCATGGCAGCAGATGTAGCAGCAGCGGGATTGGCGTTGTGATGTGTCCTGCCGATCTCCATCATCGTCGGGTAAGCCATGGTGTGAGGTCTGAAACACAAATCTTCGTCTGCAAAGTTCGCCATCGCATTTGGAAACCACGATGTTTTGGTGCCACGCGACTATGAATACAGAATACCGTATTTACTCGATTGTTAACCGCCCTTGAATGTAAGCCGCCCTTGAATGTAAGCCGCCCTTGAATGTAAGCCGCATGAAATGACGTTAAAAAATTGATGTAAGCCGCACATGAACGTAGGTTACCTGAGCCTCTGAGTTACTTCCGGGTACTTGCACGTTTCGCGTTTATTACTAACCCTGGAAATGATGTTTACACCACTACAACTGCCTTGTGTTCATTCTAATCCCTATTGTGACGGGCGTGCACGTAATGCTGAAGAGAATAGAATGTGAAAAGAGAGTTTGGTCAAAACAACGTAGCCAAGGAAAGACTGAGCGTCATCTATACTTTTCGATAACGCAAAGAAATAAAAATTGTAAGTCGCTCTTGATCGTAAGCCGCATGACATGATGAAAAAAACTTCATAAGCCGCGGCTTACATTCGAATAAATACAGCATATACTCAAGAGCGACCGAACTTGGGACAGTGGCAAGTGTACTGGGCGACGACGGAAGTAAACAACCGCACAGACAATTCGGTGACGACATACGTGGACGTTGACTACGTTGATGCTTTTGGTCTGTTTTGGTTGCTAAGCACGTTTCTTGCGACGGGTGAACAGAAGCGACTGGCAACGCAACCCTCCACTAAAATCAGTTCGTTTCAAATGACGACACAAGCAGCTTTTGCGTATTTCCGCCTGGGACGAGAACAACCGAAACAGACTTGACTAAAACCGCGGACAACACAAAAGAAATATGCAAAGTAAAAAAGTGTAAGTAACAACAGTTGGCCAGACTAGACCTTATAATGAAAATTAACAGAGCACATATCCAATCGCGCAATGCAAAAACTAATACACATCAGTGAGTAATTTTGTAACCAAAGTCACTGTAATTCGCATTTTGGATGGCATTGTGACCCTAGTATAACTAACTGCATTCATCTTTGAGTGAAGATCAATGCGGAAATAGTCACTTGCTGCTTGTGGTGCCGAAGTACACTGCAAGGTTAGTCTCTACTTCGAAATTACACTGTAAAGTAGGGTGAGAATGACTTCTCGATTGAAAAACATCTTTCACTTAGAAAGTGATATTTAATCACTTGTTGCTTCATCAAAAAAGCAGCTTCGGCTGAAGCGTCCGGATGCGCACATTACTGCATCTGCACATGGGCGTCGGAAGGGGGGACAGGGGGCCAAGGCCCTCCTGGGTTTGGAAATTTGACATATTCCTATTAAATTTTTATCAAAAAAAGTTTGCTTTTTTAGTTTGAGTGGATAAAATGAAATTTCACCATTTTTGCCCCCTCCTGGAAAAATCCTTGACTTCCGGAAAAGTCAGACTTTTGCCCCTCCTGGAAAAAATCCTTCCCACGGCCATGCATCTACTGCTTTGTGAATGAATGAATGAAAGATGCGATTGTTTTCGCGCACCCGCGAGCAAGAAACGAAAGACATGTGGTGGGAGAGCGAGAAAGATCAAAGCGTTCGATACGTCATAAAGCCGTGTGAAACAAGGGATACGGTTGGATTGCATCGAGAAGCGTTTGTCGCCATGGGTCGACAAGAATGAACGTTAACTGCAAATACTACGGCTCACTTTATGCAAACTGTGGCGCCACAGTACGGTGATTATCACTTCTACCTACATGAAACCCAAGAAGTGTTCTATCGCTCCAGCTTTGCACCATCAAATACACAAATACTGATATCGCTTTAACTAATATTATCTGCTACATAAATACTGCTGTCAAGCACTTAAAATGTGCAACTTTCAGCATATTTTCGTCAGTATGGGCAGCAGTGCTACAATAACAGCGTGGCAAAAATAAACACGCATTTTACCCCGAATTAAGGTAGAATGAGCGCATGCTGAACGGCGGAAAGTAAAAGGTTGGGCTGGTCAGTGATACCGAAAAAACAACAACAGAATACGCGTTCGGCGCAACCGTACAAGGTTTGGCCAGTCAGTTTCGCTTAATATTGAAAAATACTCAAAATCGCGTCAGCGACTTGGAGAAAACAGAGTACCAATCTTCAATAACACAAATCTCTTGATTTTTTGTTGCGTGAGCTCCAACTGACAATCTGAAAGAAACACATCAGCCACAGTCGAAACTTACACAAACGGTTGTTCCGAGATTTGAGTAGTGGCGGGCGGTACTTGTGTGATGACTGACTGCTGTGGTTGGTCGTTCATTAGGTTTGCCGATTCACTATTGACGGACACGGGCCGCTCTTGCTTGGGTAAGATGGTGGGAATAGCCTGTGAAGACAATAAAAGCAGTGATTTTTAATAAAAGCAAGCAATTGCACCATGATAATGCCGACCAGTAGCACAGGTTTGTAAGACAACAAACACGTACCAAAAAGATTGCAGATAGCAATCGGAGGCCAAGCGAATTTCGAGCTAAGGATGTGCGAATGTGAAGACTGCGCCGAAGTGAAATCCAAGTCGGCGATAAAATCTCACTGCATATGCTGGCTCGCTAAGCTTTGTATATTGGAGGCGCAAACACAGGCACGTTGTTCGTAGAAAGTAGTTCAAAAAAGCTTTTTGCGTCTTCATTCTTGCTGCATGGGAACACGCAGAAGGTTCAAGGCGCGATTCATACAAAGCGTCCTTTCATGGAGGGATGAATCTTAGAAGGTAATTGGTCGCTCGCGATCTGCGACGCACGAACTCGCACATCCCGTATGACGTAACGTACTGGGGCCAACTCATTTCCCTATTCAAATGTGTGCGGTATTTGCACCGAAATAATGCTCTGTACTTTATTGGCACTTTGCGTCACAAACGGTCACCACAAAAATAGAAAGGAGAAAAGGCACTTGAGCGAATCGCAAATACGGAGCCAGTCACTGACGAAACAGATGCTTTCGTTTAGGGCAGTAGTTGCCAACGTCCCGTGGGGTGGCAAGTTGATTTTTAAGCAGAGCATGAGGCCGAATGGCGAAGTCTGGGTCCAAAGCTTGTTCAAACCAAGGTATTGGCGTTTGAAGCTTCTTAGCTGAAACGGTGTTCACTATTAAATAGTAAGATATATAAATCACCACATGGGGGAATCAAGATTTTAGAGGTGATTAGGTGGGACATGGGTGAAAAAAGGTTGGGAAACACTAGTTTAGGTTAATGCTAGACAGATACGGAGCCTTACACAGGTAGACCAACAACAGGTTATGGTGTATTAGGACAACAAAAAGATTATTGCTTCAAACCTCAACTTTCCAGGATCCGATTTGCATCAGCTGGAACGCCAAATTTTGATTTTACACAAAAAACATGAAATAAAATCAGCTGAAATGTTTGAGGATACGAGAGGTAATTTTTTCAGTAAGAGCTCCAGCGGTGAAAAACATCTTCGCACAATGAGTAGCGACTTGCAGGAAGTTTCAAATAGTTTCTATCGCACGATGGGTCAGAAATACTGAAGATTTCACTGCGCTTGTTCCAACACGGTTGCGTCGCATACTATTAATTTGGTCGTGACCGCCAGGGCTGTTCAGTACCAAGGACTGGCTGTATCTTAGACACACTGAAATGTACTGAGCAAAACATTTCTCCTGACTACTGAAACATCCTGGCAATGTGTGACTGCAAACCATGTAATTACTGTCGGTTATTACGTTGCGATAGAGGTGCCGCTACATGACGAAAGTGCGATTAACAGACAAGGCCCGACGGAAACATGACCACTTCTCCCGCTTGGGAATGCTTTCAGAAGAATTTTTCCGGCGCAATGGTCTTCGGGTTGGCCAACGCAGCAGATCAATAAAGGTGGGATGTTTAACCGTTACCGCCTGTGAAACCCACAGTGGTGATTCACGTGCAATGAAAGCACGGAGTATTGCTTTGCGCGCAGATTCACCATGTTTTCTAGGCAACGACTTCAGAAGCTAGTTTTTCCAATCCTGGATGCTACTTGATGGGCTCCTTACCATATTCAGTACGTGAAAAATAGAAGCACTCAAAACATTACTGCCAACGCACGAGGAAAGGCTTTTAAAGTTATCAATCGAAGCAAAACACTGTCTAACGAAAGAGATCCTTTCACAGCCAAGAATCAGACACTACGATCTTATCAGAGTACATATTTCGCCAATTATGACGGGCATCAATCGGCTATTCAAATAAAATCTAGTAAAACATTCAAATTTAGGTAGGTATCGTCAGCTGTTATTCAAATAGAATCGAGTAAAAACGTATAGAACTATGTCGGCAACAACAGAGTTCGTTGCATTCGCAATGGCTTCTATGAAACTTTGTTACGCCCGCAGTTTAAGAATCTGCTTTTTCCCCACACTGAATATCATACTTAAATACTTGCAATGCTATACTTTTAAGGCGTATTTTAAGGAACCACTGCAACATTAACGTTAATCAGTCTGCTCGTCAAACAAACCAAGGTGATATTCATCAAATCTAGAAGACATTTCCTAGAATTGCAGCCTTAGCATTTCAATGTACCTTCATAAGCTTTGGGTAGCTACAACATTGCAAATTAGAGAGCAATCCGAACAAGACATTGCAGGAACCACGGTTTTTATCAAATTTAACGAGAAACGGTTACAGACGGCCAAAAAATAGCGCTAAGAGGGTTTCATGTCTGGAAAGTTCTTGCCTTAAGGAAATGACGTCAGTTTTCGATTCCACCGAGTGACGTCTCACAGTACTTGTTCCCATGGTACAAGCTACGAATTTGAAATTGAAGAGACAATCTTTGAATTTCAAAGTTGCTTCAATAACTTCCTAAGTGTGAAGGTACCAGATCAAGGTCACTCAAATGGCAAACAGCTCTGAATAGTAAAGGCCGGACCTCGTCAGCCTTCCAAAAGAGCATTCTATACACAGAGGTTTCATCCTAAAATTCAGCGCTTTTAGCTATACTTCTGAAGCATTAACTCCTGGCCCACTGTATAATTGTCGATGAAACTGTTTAGTTTTATTGCAGTGCACATATGAGTTGCCCTTGTTATCTGGATCAAAATAATTGCTTCGTCATATTTATTTAACAATCTCTTGTCAAGACAAACAATCTCTTGTCAAGACAAACACTCAAGGAAGGAAATGGCGATGAAACCAGGTTAAGAACAACAATAAAATTCAAAGTTGCTGGTTTAGTTAAACGTTTGCGCGTTACCAGGGGTGGATATCAGAATTTGGAGCCCGGGGCAAACTCTCAGAAAGGGGACCCAAAATTACACATTGAAGTTGTTGAGGGGTCGCGTTCGGCACATTTGCACACAATTTTTGCTTCGTTTTGAAAAACCTATGACTTGCTTCAGAGCTTATTAAACGTAGCTCTACAGTGGTTCCTAAACTAAACAATGCAGAAACTACGTGCGAAACTGGAGGGCCCCAGGGCATCTCTGAGAAAAGGGGGGACGAGCCGACCGCCTCCCTCATATCCACCCCTGCGCATTACTATTAGCACATAGTGAGCGCTCTAGCGATTCAGGAAGTGGCTTAGCAATAAATTAGCAATAGGGCAATGGTTACAACCTCCAGACTAATAAAGGTTATTAAATACAGATATTAGTTCACTCACAATTTAACCTACAATTATTGGCAAAATGGCAAGAAAGTTTAATAGGGAAAGCCGTCTCTGTTTTTTGAGAGAAAAAGCGAATACACAATCAGATGAGCAAAATTTATTATTTTTAGAACTTAATTTGGTTTTTACAAGCTGTCTGCGACCCGCCCAGAACGTATCCGCGACACACAAGTTGAGAATCACTGCTTCTGATGACACGTTTCTAACAGAGCTTCACTGAGAATTGCAAAACGCATGGCACCTATCCTGTTGACCGGACCGGAGTCTACATAGTGAAGAAGCGTAGACTTAGAACTCAATACTACATTCCAACAAAGCGACCAGAAACATACACATAAGTCGCAAAAATAGTGCATGAAGCCCACACAGAATGAGCTTAGAAACACACCTGGCCAATATTGCTCGCGTTTGACGCTCGCCCATCGTCACCGCTGTCACAAGCGGTAGCTGTGGTCGCGGCAGAGACCATCCCTGAAGTCGCGAGGGGTGAGGCGGCTGAGACGGCGGCAGCAAACATGGCCTGCAAACACGCGCGCAGATATGTTTATGTCAAGCAGCAATTGTTTTTCCGTACTCCAACAAAAACGTAGATGTTTCGAGTCGCCGTAAGGAGAGCAGAACATCAGCTGTGTAGTCGGTAGACAGCTGGCTTTTGAGCTCACGAGTTTCACGGGTGCTGTTACCTTACAAACTGGGCTGAACTACATACTGAAAGCCTTTCTCAGTCATGGAAACCTTTCCAAGACATTTTGGGAGTACATCAACAACATTTACGTTCCCATTAGAAAAAACACTTTTTAAACAAACGAACTCTTGTTTCTTCCACTGAAAGATCAACGCGGCACGTTAATTTACACGAGTACAGTCGACAATAGTATTAGATGAAAAACACAATTTCGCATTAAACTTCAGCAGCACCTTCAAAAACTGTAAAATATTTGCGCCATTATCGCCCCACAATCCGCTTTGCGCAATTACCACAATCCAGCGTCTTCTCTTTGGCACCTGCGGTTGATAACGACCATTTCTACCCAGGTCTGAATGCTGGGCAGAGAGCAGCGTTTGGGTTAATTTTTTTCATTGGTGGCGAAAATCCTAGTGCTGCACAGGATCCATTTTTCAGACAACACGCTGCGAGCGGTATCGCCATGAGACAAACACAAAAACTCACTTGCGTAAATGCAGCTCTTTGCGCGTCGGCCATTATCGCGTTTTGCATGCCGGGGATCAACCCTGAAACAAAGGAAAGCGACGATTAAAAAAATCGTGTGCGGCGCCACAGAAAGGGCGGAAACAGTACAGAATTCGTTTCCCCTTCTACACAAAGCGACAACGTTTCAGACCACTGAGTTGCCGCTTTCCTGCGGAGTATGTAAAGATGATGTAACAAAAAAATCCTTTTCTGAAGTTTCGCTACCTTCGTCTTGTGTGTGAATCAGGGGTCAAAGCCCCTGTACAGTAACTAGTTACGTGCCACAAACAAGCGAGGCGGCAGGGAACGCTGACGGTGACCAGTTTTATTTCTTAATAACTGTGAGGCTTTTCCAGGCCGCATGAATGCTGAACACGTCCAAGTACCCTTTGTCAAGTCGTCCCTCCGACCCGGAAGTCGACCAGGAGCGGCCTGCTTGCTAAGCGCGTTCTAGCATAACCCATCTTGGAGTCGGCAGCAGTATTGCAATGGTTTCTTGGCTGCATCCGAAAGTTTTATTCTGACTACCGGTGGCAGGCCGGTATCAATCACAAAAATTTTAGCTATATTATAAGCAATACTGTCACGACATTCGAAACTCCTTCAAAGAGAAAACAGGCTAAACAGCTTGGTTTTGTCTCTCAGCCGACGTTGTGTTTAGAAAAGCTGACAAAACCTTTAAGAGCATCACTTGTTTTCAAAACTCTGGGAAATAATCACATATCTCCTTTACCTCACTAGATACAGTTGTTTGCGGAGAATATGCTGCAGTACTGATAGCTGCACGTGGGAAAATAAAATGCTATGAGAGATCAAACTTCGGGAAAAACCGCACAACATCGGCTGAGAACACAGAGAAGCACGTTTTGTGGTCATCAGTCACGACACAGCTTCAGATAAATCCAGACTAAGGAAGTACGACTACCGTCGCAGCAAGTCGCTTGAGCCAAAAATTTGAGTCGGTCCAAGAGCTGCCGCCGAAAACCTCATTCGGCTCGCACACAATTACTTGCTCACAAAAACACGCCAACGAAAACGTAAACAAAGTTTGTCAAATTCACAAGCTGACTTGAAAAACCTTTACCGGGAAATGGCATGATTGTTGGACTAAGCAGATTTGCTGGAACTTGCATCGGTGAAGTCGGTGTATAACCTGACAGCGTTGGAATAAGTCCTTGCGGAGATGGCAATAGAGGCGGTAAAAAAAGCTGGCCGCTGGCACCAGGCATAGGAGCCACTGGTGAAGGCAGTGTGGGCGTCAAGGTGATAACGTGAACAGGTTGCTGAGAAAGAAAGCATAAACATAGCAATAAAAACAATACAATACNAANGCAATAATGTATCAGCTGCGAACTTAAAATCATTTCACTAAATGCACAAACCAAGGTATTATGTTCACGATTTGCGTCGTGGTCAAAGTTGTAACTGTGTGCAATAAGCTTTTCGCGGACAGCTCGGATGAAGTTTTTCAATGCGCACTAAAATCTGTGTAACGTACTTACACTTAAACTAGTAGATTCCCCGGGTGTTGTGGGTGTTTTGCTTTTGTGATTGTTACTTCGCAATTGCAGCTGCTGAACTACCGCCGCTGCTCTTCTTTGCTTTGGCGTTATAGCCTTTGTTCAACAACAAGGTAAGCACGGTTAATACCCTGATGAATATATAAACATAATAACTTTTATCCTATCTAAGATCAATGATAATAACTAATAACAGTGAGGTGATTTGAGAATTGACATAGCTAGGGTTTTGGTGTTTTAAGCTTAAACGTCAAAGCATTGATCGTACTTTCCAGAAATGATCATAGTCTGCAAGTCTTGAAGCAATTCATTCGAGGTATGTAATACATGGGATTGGACACGATTTTTGCCGAATGGATCAGTTGTTTTTATGCTGATTAAAAAATGTAAAAAAAGATATTGTGGATTGCACAAAAATTATTTCATTTGTAATACTGGAATGATGGATTCAACTGAAAATGCTTAGATACAAAACGATAATTGTAACGCGTTCTGGTTTTACACGTGACAATAACAAACTCAGGTATGCGAGCAGAATGTTTACAAGCGCAACACTGCTTTAATAAACCACACTATTTCATCTCAAATGAATTTTTAAAGACATACTTGACACCTTTATTGCCACCAGAGCTGTCTAACATATACACGTAAAAGTTTTTTTACATTTTTCTAACACACTGGGATAGATCAGAACAATGAAATTGCTTTTTTTTAATAGATCTCTAATTATTTCTACTCTTCCTAAATGCACAGCTTTAGCCACAAAATATTTCAAGGATTTATACATAATGGGGTCAGGGTCAGAACTCCTTGTTCCTGAGTGGGGCTAACCTCATAAAGGCTCACATAAAAACATTAAGATAAAGTCAATTTTAGCAACACACTGTTCACTTTTTTCCTCAAACTATACCCACAATATAGCTTTTTATACTTTAGTTATCCCTCCATTCTGTTCTTTTCATAACAAAAATGATGAAGTAACAATGATTTCAAACATAGATGGTATTGTAACGAACTAAGTGTTTCAACTACAAAACATCCAAAAAGAAATAAGTTCATTTTTTGTAGAATGATTTTTCAGTTAAAACTGCCTGTTTTCCATCATATCAAATTGTCAAATTTCAATAATAACCATTATTATGGTAAGTTACATTATCAATATTCTGTAACATGTAGCTTACCTCCTTTTGGGCTGTTTTAAATTCTCGGTCAAAAGGATTATCTTTAATCTCATCAAACAACCCCATCTGGTTTCCAAGATGCAGAAACCTAGTGGGAGTTGGAGTTTGGTCTGTACAAAAACATGCTCTTTCAAAGACATATTGCTGCAAATATTAATGCAAGAATACTTTTGAAGCGTAGGATGCTACTGATGCAATCAAGCACCACAGAAAAAAAAAACAATTTATTGGTTTTCATGTAAACTGTGTCACAAGATTACTCATCCAACACTTAGGATTCCTACAAATAGCAATGGTTTCCTTGATGACCTAAAAGGTGTTTGGTACACAACATGACAAAACTCAAAACACTGGACAGAACTGTGTGTGACTGAGCTCTACCTGTAATTGTTCACAACTCACGTGATCACTTTTAATTGATTATCCACTGTTACCTGAATATCTGTTTATGACTTCAGGAACATGCTTAAACATGCACAAAAATTAGCACAATATTGGGGTAAAAAAATAACTAATATCCTTAAACACTGAGAATAAACGGGGTCATCATAGGTATTGGTGCTGTTGAGACATTAACCAAGCAATATTTATATTTCAAAAAATGGTACAATCAAGCTTAACAAAAAGTTAAGCAATATGCTTGAAGCATGATGTTCAACTTAGATAGGACTACAAGTTTCAAACTTGTTTCTGAAACTTCCACACTATGTTGGTATTACTCAACACAGGGGTCTCCAATCTATGACCCACAGGCCAAATCTGGCCTGTGAAACCATTTCATACAGCCGCAAACACATTTTGTTGATAATGAAAAAATATTTACAAAAAACTGTATTTGGCAGAATGTAGCACATCCCGAAACAATCAGAATATGTAAGATGTCCAGCCTTTGAACTGTTGTGTAGTAGCTTATGTGGTCCTCTGACAAAAAAGTTGGAGACCCCTGACTTAACACATTGTTGTACTTAACACAGATATCCACAAGTTGGCGTCTGCCTTAGAAAAAGATGTCCCTAGACAATCACATTATACAAAACTTTCACAACTTTGATTTACAAATTTTTTAGGCGAATCTCTTTTATCCAACAGCAGTGCATTGAGTTGGGCAACGACTTTATGCTTCTTCATCTTATATGAGCCAGTTCTTTCAATCTTGATCTCGGGGCAGGTGTTGAGCAGACAATCAATTATCTTGTCATCTAAAACCATCAGGACATGCATTCCATGGGGAGGTCAATGGATTGGACAGTGTAGAACAACATCGTCAATGATCTGTTCTTCTGTGCCACACTCACGAGCCACTTAGGGGTTATATCCCATTTGTAAAAGCGGGAACAGAAACGTCCAACACTGGTGCAGAGGCGGTTAAACCACATCCAAGCTGTTCTTGGCAGGGCCATTCCAGGAGGGTGGGTGCCAATGTCGGGAATGAAGGCATAGAGTTTTGTAGTGTTCTCCAACAACTCCGCATTCCATCAGTGACCTACCCAGAGAATTTGTTGTTGTCATCAGGTGAACTGATAAGTTGTTGTGCGGCAGGTACAAATGGGTGTCTCGATTTGAGATGCCGTGCATCCCCGCTTGGTGGACAGGTGAGCACTGAGTGGAGATGGATAGGAATATTGTCAGCTGCTGTAGGACGCAGGCATCCAGTCACAGTTTGCATGACATCATTGATGATATTGTCAATGATGGGTATGTGACTTTTCGGTCTGACCATTTCGGTCTTGGTTGTTCCGGTCTTGAGATATTTCAGTCAGGCTATGAAATCTTGCAGAAATCTTGCATGTTCACTTTTTAATGCAAATGTACTTAAATCAACAAAAGGTTTTATTTAAAAAAAAAAGTATAAACATCATCCAAGATCCAACAGTTGATCAGCATGAACATATGATTTTCGTTATCATCAGCAAGCAAATTAAATCATTATAGAAATTTTCAATTAAATACAAATACTTCAAACTCATAATTACAATTCAAATTCAATCACAATCATGACCCTTCAAAAGGAAGTTGGTATAACGCCAACTAGCGTGTCATTTCGCCTGCCTATTTAGTAATTTAAATGAACAAATGCAATTCGTTGTTCATGTACAGAAATGTCGTGACTGAAATGTCCCCAGACTGAAACAACCAGACCGAAAGGGCCCAGACCAAAATGGCTCAAGTCCAAAATGGCCAGACTTAATCGGCCAAACCGAATCAACCAGACCGAAAAGTCCTGTTCTGGTCAATGAGGTGAGTGTGAGCACTGCAACACCAGGCAGGAGCACTGTACTCTGTGGTTGAATGTACCAGGGCTAAGGTGGCTATTCGCAACGTTGTTTCCTCAGCACACCATCCAAAATCAGCACGCTGCCTCAAGAATGCAACTCATGTCACTTTTTTGTTAAGTGACTCAAGGTGTCAGCGATGCAGGAGTGTCCTATCCAATGTTACTACAAGGGATTTGGGCTCAGAGAAAACGGGCAGGGTTTTGTTGCTGTGGTTGATTTTCAGCCTCACTTAGTTTCCTTGTTGTTGAGATGGAAGACTGCCAACATCATTTTTGTAGTGCTGAGCTTAACTTTCAGGTCTGGAGGTATTCACCTATGGTTGCCAACCCATGTTTTTGCTTAGCTCCACTTCCACTGCTTGCCAGTCTAGATGCACTGGTCAGATTTGAAAATAATTTTGTTCATAGGATACTGGGCTATACTTGATACATATTTCTCATTCCATACACATGTGCAGTAATCTTTCTGGAAACAATGGCACACAACAACTCCTTTTCTACTGAAAGCAACAAGAAATATCTTACCAACTGGCAAAACATCTTGAAGATTTGCTTTCGATGGACCTAATTTCAGAGTCATCTGATGCTTCTGTTTATGTATTACCAGTCTTTCAGAACTGGTGAACTTCTATAGAAGGAAAAAGTGCGAAAATTAGGCATCTACTGACAGTAAGTAGTTCATGTAACTGAAGATGAAATTTAACAAGCAATGAGGTATGTCATATATTACACAGTATATCAAAATTAACTACCTGTTCTGAGATTTTCTAAATGTTGGTCACACAAGAACACTGCACAAAATGCAAAAATTGGTACACAAGTAGAAAAAGTTTGGTAACCGCTGATTTAGGCCAATGAATAGCCAAAACAGCTAAGCTCTTCCCATTAATAATGGAACAGTGCTACCAATGTACCTGCTACTCTGAAATTTTTCACCACCATGTTTTCTAAAACATTGAGCAACATAAACATTTCAGGCTGTTAATTCATTGGACATGCATCAAGCATTTGAACAGCATTATTAACTTCTATTCAAAAACCCTACAGCTTCATAGCAATCTGATAGAAAAACCAAAGTTGTGAAAACTGCATATCAGGTTTGGTTGTTTAAGAATTACCCAAAAATGAATACACTGTCAAATAGAAGCAATGACAGTTTCAGCTTTTCGCTACAAAATCCAATTTATTTGAACAAGAAACAATTGAAGCTTTAAAATATATGTCCTGTTATAAGCAAGCATTGTATAAGTTTTTCCCAAAACAAGGAGAAACATGCTCACTTCTGGTAAGTTCTTAGTTTGCATATACTTTTCCCAAATATATAGCAGGAAACCAAGGTACAATTTGATGGGTTAATGCAGANNTGTTTTCATGAACTTANCACTTTCAANACCAGCCTACATAACTTTATGTACTGTATTTTTGGGCCATAAGGCACACTGGATTATGAGATGCATTATCAATGATTNAGTGCTAACTGTTCCATTTTCATACATAAGGCACACCAGATGATAAAGTGCATTAAAAGAAGAAAAGAGGTGAGTCAAACTGCATTGAACTCTTTCACAATAACTCTCAACATTGTCTCAGTCGGAGTTTAACATTTTCACTACTGGCCAATGTATACATGTACATTGTTTGAATTTGTTAACGTTCATGTTCCCAGGAGATGCATATATAAGTTTTAGCTAATTAGAAGTTCTCACAGACATACATACATACATATACATTGTTGTTATCCAAATTTCGCAGCACTTGGTATGTTGTCTAAAAACATGGTTCTAACCTGAGTCTATGTAACTTTAATATTTGGATTGAGAATTCAAAGTTTTTGTGGCTCAGAGGCTGTGTAAATGCTTTGCCCTTTTGAGTTGGTCTACCTAGGCAGGACCAGGGTCTGGCAGCAATGAATGTGATTTTGTGCAATGTAAGTGCTTTGATATGGTTCCAAATGCTTAGAAAGCATGTAAGAATGTATCAGAAACGTTTCTGTAAGCATGTCGATGAAGTTTTATTGTTTGATGCCAGTGTATAGCTGCTTTCATTGTCTCAAAAAAGTGAAACTTTTGCAAAAAAGTGGCTACAGTAGGCCCAGGCTTGTTACAGTGGTACAGTATGTAGCCTAAAATGTTTTGAACTTGATTTGATATGTTGGCAATTGATTAGTGTAAAAACAACAAAACTTTTGCTAGGTTTACCACTTTAGCTTATCCTGGAAACGCCTAGCAATATCTGCTTTCTGCAGAAGCAGAGAGCATTTGAATTTCTTGCCAAAACCAGGAACCGTGGATATCACTGCAGGGAAACCACCTGGGATTGATTGTGTTAATCTGTCATATATGCCTAATCCACTAGATACGAATAAAATAAACTAGAAGCTGTGCGTGTGTTTGATTTAGTGTGCATCATGTAGTCAGGAGCCTCACAGAGTAATACGATATATGCTTCAACCTTAAAGGTATGTGCTTGCTACTCACGGAACCATATGCGCTGCTCATTGAAATGATTGTTGGTTTATCATGTAATATGATGGTCTGTTCACAAAAAAATCATTGTGGTTTCGAATGCACATGAGAGCCTCCATTAAAACAGTGGACAAAACTGCCACATGGTTAATGACAGTCTTTGAAATCAAACATGTGCAGCGCTCATAGTTAAGCTGTAACCAGCACTTCAATAAATAGCATCGTTTACCATATAAAATTGGTTCTAGGTGAGAAAGCACAACCAGATTCATGCGCACTTTCGATTTTTGAGAAAATTAAAGGATGTGCCTGATGGTCTCAAAAATACGATAGTTGGTATTTATGAAACATTTGTCAGGTTATGTACCAATACAGATCCGGCATCTGTTGGATACCAGCTGTAACCTTTTTTGTTTGAAATTACATACATTTACATATAAAAAAATAGCAGATTTAACAATTTAACCACTTCTCTGGGTTTTAATTGCAGAATGTTTTTGAAACTAGCATAAACATCGTAAATTCTTTAAAAATTTCCTAGTATCAGCCTGATTTTTTGAGTTATGTGCACTGTACGTCTGAGTTTACAGAGGTGATCACAGTCACATCTGTTAAATAAACAAGAACACACCAAATTTATAGGCAGGCCATCAAGAGACAATGATGAAATGAGTTTGTACACAGCCCTGTCATGAAAACTCTGCATAACACTTTCAGTACAGGCTTGCTGGACTCATGACTTTGCTGCATTGGGTCACAAGTTTGTTGCAGTGTTGCTGATTGTTGTAAAAATGTATTGGAATGTTGCAAGCAAGTAGGACAAGAAAGGTTGTTTTGTTTTTTCACCCATCATCTGCAATGTGTTTTAGGCGCCTAGCGACAATATGAAAAAAATGCATAAACAACCCAGTACCCAATCCATTTTCCAAGACAAAACACCTTGCACCGAAAGTGTAAAGCTGTTTCTGTAGCAGTGAGTGCAGCAGGTTTCAAGGAACCTCAAGAGATTGTCACGCATCACTTCTATAAACAACTGCAATATCTGTGAAGGCCACTGCTCTTCAACAATTAAAAAAGTTGCAATGATGCAGATGTATCAAGCATAAATACCACGTCTAAAAGGACTAGAAAAATTAAAAAACTTAATTCCAACAATAAACAAAGCAAAATTTGTCCCTCTAGTTTGCAATTAAAAATTTTTAGTTTTGGGTTTCAGTTTTTTATGAGTGACGTCAGAAGTGGGGTAGGTTTAGGCCAAGGTTATTGGGCTCTGGACACCAACCACAAGAGGAAGTTTTTAACTCAAGTTTTTGGTAGAAACTGGGCTGAAATTCCAGTCTTTTGAGCTTTTGATTGACTTTCTAGCATTTCTGGTTCAATACGATTGGTGAGTTATGGAGTTGCAAAGTGGTGCAAAAATAGCGACCTCTGATTTCTTGCATGATTTCAAAGTTAGATGTACACTGGCTCCCAACAAGTTAATTTATGACTTTCTTTCCTATCACCCAGCCTTTTACATACAATTAAAACACAGCCAATCCTATGTTTCAAAAAGATACATTTTGTAATTATCTTTTTATTTAATAAACTTTAATGAAATCCTACCAATAACAAGAGTAAAATATTTTTAATAAGTGACTAGTTGCCTGTGATCTGAAACTACTAGACAACTATGACACATGATGTATATCAAAACATATATCATTCAAAACAACTATACCTGATTGCACCCAGGAGATGTGCAAGAAAAGAACTTCTCTTTTTCTGCTTCATCGCCTGATGGAGGTTCATTTGATGTGGACATTGCAAAACCAGTCACACCACGAATTTAACACAAACTGTAATTACACACACACACTATGAATCATACACAAGACAGGTGATGTATTGACGCACAAAAAGAATACCAACCAATTATCATGCATTGACTTCATGGGACAAATGGGAAAAGTGGAACAGTGTTACATTTATACCACCGATGAAGTAACATGGAAGTTTTAATTTAACCAAGCGTTGAGAGCAAAAAAGAGAAAGTGAACACACTGTGGAACATGCAGAAAAATTTTCAGCACAAATCCACCAATCATGATCAGCGCAACCCAACAACTGTAAATATTGTTCAACCATGCACAAAATCCAAATTGTCCTAATATGACATGAGCAGGGCTTGGCATAAATGTTGCTGCATTGGTATCTGACAGGGCAGCAGTCACTGCAGAAGTTTCGCACACAGTTTATGTACCATGATACTGTACATGCTTGGAATGTGAAATGTGCAACTGATGCAAAGCCCCACATTGAATCAAAAGTAAGCTTGTGTGTCCAGCAGCACCATGGTCTTTATCCATGTGACCACACTGCTGGTCTAAAAGAGTTTGTCTTCACAAAAAGAAAAACTATACATAACGTGCTGCTCTTGCTTTCAGTATCAAAATCAACACCATAGAGCAGCGGCAATGACCATTCAATGTACATTAGCATCTTGCAGTGTTAATTGCTCAAACATCCATAGCAGAAAACTGCTTTGCTTGTTCACGCACTCTTTTACAGTACTCTTCCCGATTTTGGCTATAAATTGCATAGGCTTCAGCCTGGGCTGGATCATTAATATTTGGTTCATTTAGCAGATCTTGAATGCCAAGAAGAATTTGCTTGATTGTGATGGCAGGCCTCCAGTCTTTTTCTTCATCTAAGATAGATAAGCAAACAGTGCCCGAAGGATAAACATTAGGATGAAAAAGGGCAGGTTCAAACCGACATTTTGGAGGCGATGATGGATAATCATCTTTAAAAATCATACGAATTTTGTAAAGACCACCTTCCCACGGAGTTCCTTTCTTACCAGGTATAGCACATTCCCAATTCATTAGATTTAGTGTTCCATCATTGTTTTTAGTAGGTTTGGCAACAAATCCAAAGGGGTGGTCTTTTCTCCAAGCCTTTCGTTCTTCTGACAATCTAGCACATGCAATGCCATTCATGGCTGCAAAGATACAATTACCTTCTACAGAACTTCACTAACCTGTACTAAGAGAAAACACACGGTGAAGATAGAAAAGAAACAACTGTTATTCACTTGCAAACCACTGATTTTTATATTGAAGTAATTTACATGAGTAATCAGTACGATAACATTGAGGAATTCATTAGTCAACAACCAAACTTCTGCACTCTGCAGGTATTTTTTGACAGTTTAGCCATTGAATCAAATTAGGCTATGATTGACTGGTGACTACTAATGGCACCATCAAGCTGTCAACTAAGGCCAGAGCTCTTTGCAGAACACACACAAACAACAAAAATTACTTTACAACAAAACTATTACAACAAAACTTTGAGAACCGGTCTACGATATATTCGTACTTCGATTTTGGCCTAAAAAACAGCAGCTTTCGGTTGCCTTACCAACGCCCGAGCTCTTCTGCCGATTGCGCTAGAGAGCTGTTCAATGGCTCAAACGGATCGGCCAATCTAGTAGATTCCACTT
>JGI24158J21664_10004217_pt1 | contig 18411 bp, 12 predicted proteins | sample Ectturendosymbi3_FD_21664 | JGI IMG/M metagenome (IMG submission 21664)
TACCCAAGTCTAAATGAAATCCGCAATGTTGGTCTGCCGGGTTGTCTACACTCTACAGAGTGCCTCCAATCATTCCTTTCGTTTCAGCGCACTTGTTACTTTCCTACAATTTCACGGAAGGTTTCATTTTGTGATGCAGGTAACCTGGTGCTAAAAATCAATTTTTTCTATCTCGGTTGGCGAAGTTTTCTGAAAACAGGGTTTTTGTCGTTTTCAATGAAAGTCTCCCAAAAATTTGGAGTTTGTAATTCAAGAGAATTTTAGAAACTGAGAGTAGAAGTACAAACCCCTGCCGTGTTGAAAAAAGAAGCTCATTGCGACCTCCGATGACTGTTGTCACCAAAAGGTCATCGACACTCAGGCATGACATTGGCTGTCTATTCTACACGCAAGAGGACAATAAGCTACTTCATCTACTGACTGAAGAACCAAATATTTGCTTCGGCTGCGAGATAGCAAGCGAGACAAAACACTTCCTTCCGCTTGCGTCATTCTCCCACAATACACACATGTGCTTCGTTGGTGCTCTGTCGCTAGAGATTAGTGGGCGCTTGACAAATGAACGGACGAGATAAGATCGTATAGCAACTTGACAAACGCCGCGAAAAACACACACAGCGCGACAACAAAAATCACCGCAAAAAAGTGCTCGACTACTTACAAGTGAAAGAGCCCTAGATAATGCCACCGACCCACAAACGCGCCGAACCAGTTGCTACGTTTGTACTGTCGTACCAGCCAGAGATCTTCCGCTGGAGTCTCGAGTGCGGCACAAACAGTAGAACGTGACCTGTCAAGCGCCGGATGCGTCTCTGCTCATAATGACGTCCGTTTTTCTTTTTCCATAAACTGCTGGGATGGCCAATTATGCAGTCTTGCTTGCAAAAGTCAATTACGTGCAGCAGCACTACAACACTGACGCGCCCACCGCCTTAAACATCTTCAGGCTAAGACATGGATAATGAGAAATTCGTGTTGGGTTTTTCAAAGTCGTCTGATTAAAGAGACTAATTACCCTTGACGACTCAAGCTGAGTTATCTCAACTGTATGTCTTGGACATCTACTGCAGCCGCAACACGACTCTCGTTTCGGGAAATACTGTACATCGATTTAGCCGGAGTATGTGCTGGTATTTTGTGAGCTGATCAGTTTAGCACTAACCAAAACTGAACACCATAGGAATATCCCAGCAATGTTGAGCAAAAACCTGATAGTTGAATGTTCGTGAAACGTTTGATAAAAAATTGTGATTGATTTTATTTTGCGCTAGACCTTTCTCGAACATGCAGTCAGTTCAACACGAGTGATAAAAAGTTAAAAGTCAGTGGTTGCTCTCGCGTATCAATTCGCATGAGTAAGTTATCTCGTAAAGAAAAGCACCAGTAAAGATAGGATCACTTCGCAGCAAGCAAAATTCACGCTTGACTTTCATCATGCAAATTTTATGTACAAAAATAGAACATAAGCTGAGAATATGTTCCAGCAAAACTGTAGTACTCTTTATTATCTCAACCAGCATTTCGTTAGCTTTCGACCAAGTAACCGAATGATAGGCATGAAATGATCAAAACTATTCTATAGCCTTGCTCTTGACACGTTGAACATGGACATTAACACTCGGGTCTATACTCAGCGTGCAACGAGTACAATATTTCCCAGATCCGTGGTTATTTCAAACAGCAAAACACAGATGCATAAATCCAGAATTCGTGATTGGAGGTTAAATTCTCCCAAGAAGGGAGATTTTTCTCCAGCTGTTGCCACAATCAACGCTAGGTCTGTCACCATTCAAAGAAGGGTGTTGAAGTTATTTAAAGACGACACAATGAACAATTTACTTTCAGCATTATTTACCGAAATTGGTATTTATTCAAGTTCATACTTCATATAAGTTTGGCTGAACTCGCCAAAATTTTTCGCAAAAACGTTACCAAGGAGAGAAGTAGCAGCGTTATAGATTTTTCCAAATTGTTAGAAACAGTTGCAGAATATTGGAACGACTCAGTGTTTTAAACTGCAATTGTTTGAATATAAAGAGCGTATTCTCACAAATGATTATTACAAACAAAGCCCAAAAAGATAAAACTTTCTGGAGAAATTCCGTTTTATTATATTTCCTGAACCAATGAAACAGATAAACAAAATGCAACTTATGACAAAGTGTCACAAGTTACTCCGCCCGTTTTTAAAGGAAACACTTCCATACCAAGCGTGCAATCTGTCTGTACAAAAACGAAGAAAAAACGTTGCCAAGAAGGAAGTTTTTAATATTTTTGAATGAGCAGGGCGCTCACACGTGATAACACAGTCGCTTAATTTCGATCAAAAACATTTTTCTCTTCTTTTAACTTTTTTTTATCTAACCACTCACAAATAATTCTAACCGAAAAAGAATTTTATGTCAGGTTGGCGGAAAACAACTTTGATTTTTATCCTCTTACAGCGTCTTACCCATCATGACCGCCTGCTCTGACATTCGCGCACGTGGTCTGAGCAGCGATCTGCACTTTTACCTTCTCCAGTTCTGAGAAACAAGAGAAAAAATGAGTCTGCTCGCCAAGCAAATGCTGCTTGACACTGTTTTTCACTAAGCGTTCTTTGTGGGAAGCACTGTTTTTTTAAATGAGCGAACTTGACACGTTTCACAGACTTTTCGTCCAGAAAAGTACCATCGATTGTTCATTCTACTCAAGCAAAGTTGGAGCAATCCACTGATTTAAATAAAAGTCCAAACAATGAAATAAAACAGATAACTTAACATGCAGCATCCTGCAAGTTACATGCAAGCCCCAGATAAGAGACAGAATAGTTTAACTTTAGCGTAACAGTTCTAACTGCAAAGCTCTGAAACTTCTGCTTCTTCATAATGCTGCACTGAAACATCCGCAAAGCATTTTTTACTCTTAGTTACTTCTCATGCTGCAATGGATGCAGCTATACGTCTAAACGTAATACATAAGCCCACCACAGAAATTAATGATCTTCGAAAGTCCTTTGTGACCTGAAAACCTGGGTTTTGTATTACAGGCCACATCACGGCAAAGCAGTAGATGTGTTTGCAAGCTCTTGCAACAAACGCCGATCTGAAAGATTTTGCATAAACTCTCCGGAGAGGCGCGCATTCCTTCTTCAAGCATAAACAAACTGAAACTATGCTTGTGCAAGGCGCGCTGTCCTTTTCCGCTAGCTGCCATGCTTTCCCAAGGACTGGGAAATTCCTAGGTACCTGCACGAGTTCAGCCGCTTCCCTTTTAATGTTAACTGTAGATGCGGGACCTTTAAAAGATCATCATTAGTTCTTAAACAACGACCACGATCATGACATCATCTGCTGCGGAAACGCTTCCACTGCCTGCTCTACGCCACGCATGCATGTGTTTATTGAAACTCAGCTAGGTTCATGGCGTGCCACGAAAACAATTCGATTTATCATTTAAGACCTATACTTTCTTCTTCTACAGTTGTACGTCTGCAACTCAGTTCGCTCGTACCTTGCAAGCTTTTCACATCCATCCATGTGACAGGGATAAACATGACCGGCACTTTATGACATAATGTGACGTACATGCGGCAAAAAAAGTGCTCGTATACGCTTGAAGTAGGGACTGACTTCTGACTTGTACTCCTCTGTGAAAAACCATGTCTTGGCCTGACCTGGGTCAGGGGACAAGTATGCCAACAGCGAGAAAAATTATCGAAAGTCTTTCGTGTAACCTCAGGAATGATAAAAGTCCGCACCCATCGAAGTTCGCCGAGCACTGCTGAAACAATTAAGTCCAATAAATATTACCAATGTTCTTCTATACGTCACACTTTAGCCCCTAAGCCAAAACTGCTTTTCCTGTAGAGAACGTCTACAGCTGCAAGTGACTAACTGTCCCTCTTAGGTGAAGTTCACAGTACGTTGCAGAAATGACCTCAGAGATTTTGTCAATTTAATCTTCTGAAGGTGTTGTGACTTTCCTAAAATCTGAGTAAAGTTTAAGCCCAGGCACAGCAGAGTGAATGAATACGATCGCCTACATCCTGAAAGGACTCTGGAGAGATTTAAACGAAAAGTTTGAAGCAAACGGTCTACTTTGACACTTCTGCGGTTAAGGATAACACATTGTAATAAAAAACTCCTATTTCTAAATAGTAAAGAACTTTAGCATGTCCCTGAAACCTGAAATAACAGAAAAAGGACGCGAATATCGCGTCAATCATCGAAATAAAATATCACAAAACAACAAAAAGCAAGGCACGTAGTCATTTTTGATTGATGATTATGCAGCGATTTGCACACCTGAAAGAACGTGAAGAGATACTACTATTTTGAAATCGATAGCACGATGGAGAATGGAGACATTACTAGTCATACTTCCCATTTTTTTACTGAATGACCGCCGCAGCTACCCGGCGTGAATGTCACATTTAAATACAATGTCGATGACTGTTTTGCAAGACAGAGGTCATGGTCGATTGTACAGACGTCTTGATTTTGAAAGATTCAGTTTGTCCATTTTGATGAAGAAAGTATCGGGATTTTAAAAAACACACTTTGGGAGATTTAGAAAACACAGAATTTCAAGATTTGTTGGCCTGCAAATACTTTAACAAATTTTTTTCAGTATTTTACTCGCCCTCCATGTTCTCGTACACGTGATTGTGAAACTACGTTCACTTTGAAACGAATTAAGCTTTGGTCAAATTCATCGGCTGTGGATCGTTGTGGTCTCGTCGATCGTAATGTCAAAATCTTCTGGGTGCGAACATTCGAAGCACGAGTCATATGTTTTCTACCAACGCTCACCTACAGACACAGACATTCGGCTATCTAAGCAACAAAGGGAGAAATGTTTAATTGCCGGCTTCATCACTGACGCAGGCATGGCACGGTTGCTATACACAACGGCAAGAGCAAGTACATAAATAACCTTTATTTTGATGTGCGCAAACGGCGCACCTAGTCATGGTGTCCCGGCTTACGCACACGAGTGGCGTTATCCGCGCAAAGGACTTTATGAAGTTACTACAACAGACGGCATGAGTTCTGAGCGATTACGGCCTGACTCGGCGCCCCGCCAGTTTAATTTGCGTCATGCGCCTACCCTATGGATGCTCACTGTTACAACTCCGTTTCTGCCAACCATATGGTGCGTTTGGTTCAGGGCGCATAGCCCAACATCTAATCTTGAGTTCGATTCTCGCCACTGTAGCTTTATATTTTTAACGAGGTGCACCACTTGGACTATTGTGCTACTTTTCCCACAAATGCGCCTAGAAGTGGAATGGGACTGGGAAGCTCAAAATTTTGCATCAAATCTGTGAACTTACTGAGTAAAACGCAGGTAGAAGATGTTGCAGTTTGACCCTTATTTCATATCTTTTGTGGAAAAAATACGTTTTGCTAAAAATGCTGTCTCTTTAAAAACTACACGGTTTTGTCAAAAAAGAAGACACGCCAATTCCTTGCGAAGCACAATTTAACTTGTGAACACACGTAACTTCATTCGTTTTGTATCAAGTTTAGTATCATTTCGGACGTACTTTGACACTGTTTGTTGAAACAAACTTAAACTTTTTACAGTAGGGGACAAAACATTTGATACAATGAAAATTTCCGAGAAGAGTGTGCATGGAAATAAGGGTTCGAGTAGAAACCTCAACTTGTGCATGTTAGGTTTACTCAATTATGCACTTCCTTTCAGATTACTGCCATCCTTGATATCCTCAAATATGTTCAAAGTCGGCTTTCCAATTTGAGAGTCTTGCTCAGAGACACAACCATCTTCTGGTTTACATATAAAAAAGTCCTTGAAAGTCTGTTGACACGTATAGCGTAGGCTCATAAAACTAATATTGGTCTCTTTTAAAAAGTTGCCTCAATAGATTCGTAAAGCTGTGACGGACGTTTGATTTTGTATACAATTCGCTCTCACTGTCGACGTTAGCCGTAAAACGTAACTTCTATTTTTTCTTCCGTTTTCAAAGTTCCGTTGTGTAGACCGCACACTTCACCAAACATTTTGGCACATGCAGTCTTAATTTGTCCTTGTGTATATGTCAGGGTGTGAACCCGATTAACGCTTAAGTTTTTTACGTAGATCTGACCATTGTTAAGGATAATCAGAGCCAAACTTTGAAAAATGTCATAAAACAAATTTTCACCTAAAACATTTCATAAAGCTCTTCAAACTTCATTGCAGCTTCGACGTACAGAAATGGTGTTGTGCCCCTTATTGTTCATGCTGCGAAAATAATTCGTGTTGGACGATAGCTGGCAGTAACTGAGTGGCAATAAAAATTAGGTTACTGTTTGTGGATCAAATGGCTAGAAGAAAGAAATTGGTTCGTTCCCAAATCAATGGATTCTTAGCTATATTATTGGTTGCGATTGCATCGTATGAGGTAGGAAAAAAGGAATTTCATTATACTTGATTGGTACTCCTTTTGGAGTGTCATGAGTGGTCTGCGGACGCCCGTTTCCGTTTGGTCTGTGCCAAGGGCTATGCGGGTATACTTTCGTAGTGAATGTTGAACTGTTGGCAAGTCATTCACAGCGAAGCGCATGAAGCGCAACCTTGCACCTATGCATTCACGTCGATTACAAGGATAGAAACGCTGCAAACGCAACAGTATGTCTAATCCAGCCTGACCCTTGGGAAACAAGTGCCCACTGTAGTATACAACTTAGCCGATCGGCATCGTACAATATTCTTGTATTGGATGCTTGGGTGGTGCTGACTGTTGACAACAATAAGTTAAAAAGATGAAAATTTTTAAAGTAAGGTGAATTTTCTTGTTTTTTTTTTAAAGGAACCTGAGCTCTATGTGCAAGCAACAGAATTTGCTTCTAGTTTAACAAAATTAACCTGTGATTTTTTTTCTTTCCATTCCATGGCAACTTGTGACTGCCACATTCCATGGGATTCACACGAAACTAGTAATACGAAGTACATAGTATCATGTGCATGTCTAATGCCTAGCTTCCACAGTGCCGTGGCTAAAACACACCGAAGTATCCAAATGTGGAATTAATTGAAAATGAAGTCATCTTTTTTTTAGTTGTCACCCCTGAAGGACTTCACTTTCGGAGGTTTCGCATCACTCCGCCATGATACTGAGCCGCTACGTGTTGTTTATGGAGCATAATAATAATAATTATATTCAACTACAGAAAAACCTTGCAACGTGACGTAAAATTACTTACGATGGGACACGGGGCAAATTTCAAGTCCACTGTGCCATCTCAACCCGTGGGACAAATCCCATGAGATTCCCATGGACAAACCTGTTGAGCTCACAGTTCACGCTTAGCACATTCTTTCAAAATCAGCCCAACGAGAAGTAAAAAACGCGAGACGCACAAAGCTATCAGTACAATGCGTTTTACACGCGAGGTTATTTTAACGAGAGTTCGCTGTAAATCGTAAACGACAGGGAAGACTAAAAGTAGAGTAATTTGAACATTTTTTTATACATTTTCGGCCAAGTAAGAGCAACAATTGCTTAATTTCCATACAGTGTTTCGTGTCTATTCCGAGTTGTACACGTTGGAAGTCAAAACATCACGAGTGGTATAGTCGGAAGAAAACACGGAGGAAGGTTGTGTCCCAACCTATTTTGAGTGGGAAACAGACTTCCCCTGTTTCTTCATGTGGTAAAATATCGCAAGCTTGTTTGCGGTCGATTTTGGTGAAATTTTCAACATAAAATATAAATTTTGGCTGTGACAAAACATTAATTCATTTCGTTATCACAGAGCAGGCGTTCCCAGCCTTTCTCTGATCATGTACCTCTTCAGCAATGTTCCTTCTAAGCTGCGCGCCTGCGCGGCCGCGCAGCTGCTAAGATTCATCTGCGCAGTTGCAACAATGCTTAGCGCAGTCTCCACTACTTGTTTATCTGTAATACATATTACTGTGTAATAGATTTAATAACTTCTGCTCAGTAAAACTATGATTCAGAGCACCCGCTTGTTTTTCCGCGCAGCATTATTAAAAATTTGAGGGAACATTGCTCTTCAGCATTTTGACAGTTTAGCATGTACCGTAAAATTCCTTATGACAATATATTTCATCATGACTAATCATCGATGTATTAAACACTAAGCATATAAATATGTTTGAAAATAATATTTACTGGTATTTGATGTATAAATATCTGGAAATAAATAATACATAAATGTATTTTTCTCTTTTATGGCTAACCTTAAATGTACCCCTTCAGATAGACAAATGTACCCCCAGGGGTACATGTACCCCAGGTTAGGAACCCTTGCTATAGAGCATCACTTCAATTTTGCTTTCGACGCTGAACCACTGAACACCGCTGCTGTTAGAACAACTTGATCCAAGTACAATATTACTTCAGGGTGATCCACTGAACACGATGAAAGTTCATACTTACATAGTTTTGCAATTTCAGCGACTCAGTACATTTTGTCTTCAGAGAGTTCGTGCTATCCTGAGATGTCGAAGCGTCTCAATGACTCAACGTCAGATTAGAGCGACTTTTTGAAAAACTCACAAAGGCTGCATTTTTGTTGAGTGGCTAAGTGACTCTCTGCGACTCGGACCACTATTTTTCAGCAAGACCGTACTTGAACCTACTGTAGTCAGCAATATTAGTGATCCGTAATGGCTTCCCTACTTGGAGTAGTTGCTTAATATTTTGCATGGGTGGCAAACTCTGTTTCCTCCAAGTTTGTTCGTTTTTTACTTCGCTTTGCCAAGTTTATAAAAAAATTATTTCTGCGCTTCACCATATCTGCTATTCCGCATCGTAGAAGTGTAAGATTCAAAACCAACTGGAAGAAAATTTTGACTCAACTCTGCCTTGATTCGACCTGGTCAGGAACTCGAATCGTTTTGCCTTTCCAGTTGGTTTTGAATCAAGGTTATTGCAAATGATTCGGACTCGGCTTGGACTTGCAGGGGTAAGATTTTCAAGTCTGTCTTCAGCTGCGTCGCACCAAACAAGTTAAAAGCTTTACTCCTGTTCCCTTTCAAGGGCAAGGCTGATTTTTTCGCACTGGAACGAAAAGGAAAAATAGTTATAATAAAAAAATCGTAAGTTTGTACAAGGTATCCATAATGTTTTGGGTCTAAACGTCCAGATTATCATTTACATAATTTTGCTAAACCAAAAGGAAAAACTGATCGTTAATCTGTATTTTGTCACTGCAAACGACTCATCACCTACTGCAGAAAAAAAATTTTCACTGTCTAGTTCAGGACTTCTTGCACTGACATGCATCGAAAAACCCAATTACTATTGCTACGAGAACACATGATGTTTGTCATTAGAAAATAACTTTTAATTTAGGGAAACTATCCAGTGTTTATGATGCACAGGGTAAGATGCTTCACATGCCTTAACTGAAATTTTTTATTATCTTTTCAAAACAAAATCGCCACATGTCTTTTCAAACAAGCACTTTTCTCAAAAGATAGAAGACATAATCTCTTCCAAGTTTCCAAAAAAACAGAAACAAATTGCGAATGCAAAGAAGGCACACCAATCTTGTTTTACATGTAGAATCTTTGTAAAAACATAAATGAAACTCTTTGATTCAGTCTGCCAGTGTCGCTTGCTGCTTTTCGCTAAAGTTGAATGTGACTGATCCTGATAAATGATAGATGCAATAGAGCTTTGTCGAAACTCTCCCTGAGTATAAGCACGAAACGCACGCACACCTCACATCCATCGTGACATTTGCGACAAATGATGTTATAAGTCTGTACGAACATGGCCTCTCATCCAATGACCTTCGAAACACAAGACAGCGAACCTGTTGCGTCCTTATTCGGGAGCTTCAAATATCTCCTCAGTTAAACCACACTTTCGTTTGCGAGGCAAAGGAAAACCTGGACAAGTAGTGTGGTCACGAAACACAGCACCAGCAGACGTCATTGTAATTAGATTTTAAGCCCTCCCATTAGCCATGTCGTTGCGACGAGTTCTATTTCGGTGAAACCTCCGGAGAGTCTTCCGTAACAGCAAAATTGCCCAACAGACAATGACAATGTTGCAGGNCTGTGGAGTTCTCAAACTGCCCAAACAAGCATTAGGCTGTGTTTCATTTGAAACACCTTCTTGTCCCAACTCGTTTGTTTAAGTTTGCTTTTAGTGGTGTAATTTCTACATATTAGTCAGAGTATGCAAAACGTTAGATGCATAACACATCTGGATCACTCACGATGTTTGTTTGGGTGTGCCATAAATTGCCAAACAACAACAATTTAAGGCTTTCTTCTGGTGATGTCTGTTATTTTGTTTCTTTGCCCACATTTCGATTGCCTATTGAGGTAGATTTCCTCAGGGTAATGTTTTGGCTGGGTTGACAATGGCAAGTTAACTAAGCGATAAACTTTCACTGTTCTTTAGGATATTATAATAAATGTTAGGGACATTTGCATAGTTATAGCCAGGGTTCCCACAGGGCTATGCCCCCCAAATTTTAGCAGAGCTAGTCATTTTGTGTTTTGAGAAGCGGCGTCCCAAACAAAAATACTGTTGCTCGCCTAAAGTCAAACATGTTGGCTTCCCGCGAATTCTTTACCTCCCCCTCCCCAGCTTTTATCGTTGATAATATTCGCTTTTAAGATAAGATACGATTCTAGAAAAGTATGTGTATAACAACCGTTTGCTATAGCACACGGTAGCATTCCCAATTGAAATCATGGCCAATTCGGACTGCGTGTTTTGTTATTGTTGTTTTTTCAGGATTTTAATCACAGTAAATTTTTGGTAAAGTATCCCAGCTGTGTTCCTTTAATCGAGCGATTAGTTTTCGTTTTATTTCACCAACAAATTTGTGGTCGCATTCTCAGCATGATATTTCGTAGACTGTACTTTGGCGTTTCCTGGACGTACAATATCTTTTCGTGAAGATAGGATTGCGTTTTGTTTTAATTGTAGGTTTTTAAAGGTTGTTCGCACATGGAGCTTCATCACAATCCGTTTTAACGTTTCTCTTGGGCTATCCGTGGTGGCTAAAACAAGTTTAGAAACAAAGACAGACTCTCCGCAGTATGGCTTTTTCCTCTTTTTTGTTGTTTAACAACCATTTGTTATGGCCATTCAAGCATAGAGTATGTTTGACAAGGTTGATTTCAAAGTTCCGGTCAATGGCCGCAGAAAAAAGTTTATAGCTCTCTCCAAAAGACTGTTAAATGCTGATCGTTTATGTTGTATAGGGTGTTCTGGTATGAAATTAACATATGGCTTTAAATGCGTTGCTTTTCGGTGGGTAGTTGAGAGAACATCCTGCTGTGCCTGTGCATCTCATCAAAAAGTCCAAGAACGGGGTGCATTCTTATTTTTCTTGCTCCATCGTGAACTGGGTATAGAGCTCTCTATCATGTTCGAGTAGAAAAGAATAGGGAAAATTTTATTTCATCATTATTATGAATGTATCGTTTAAATATCTTTTCATATCCGAAGAAGGTCTACAAAACTTTTCGAAGCGTCTTTTTCGTCGTCTTCCATATCTAGATTTGCGACTGTAAATGAAACAGGAGATCGCATCGCGGTCCAAAATTTTGTTTGTGGTGTTTTTCTCAACACTTGAAATTTTCTGAATTGATTAAAGAAATCTCAAGCCTTTGGATAAGGTCGAGGGCTGATAAGTTTGTGGCTTAAATCAAGTCAGGGGCTGAATGTACACTTTACTTGGCTATGTTCAATGCCAACTGAATCCGGAATTTCTTGAATAAAAATGCAACATCAAATGAAACCATTACTTCATTATTTTTAAGTGTTTCTTGCCCAGTAAACGAAACGAAGTCTGAAGATTTCTTTACGTGATGTTTTGATCACGTGATTTTAATATCCAACGGTAAGTCTCCACGAAGGTGACGCAGTCGATATTAATGAGCAGATTGTTTTACAAGAAAATCGATTTCACGTATTGTAAGCATCTTCAGTCCTGCAAATTACAAGCAAGACTTACAAGTGAAATGGCAAATAACTAAAGAAAGACTTAGACAAAGCACGCAAACTGTAGCCCAACGCATGCGAATTGTAGCCTAATTTGAATAGGCGGTTTTAGTTGCGAGACAACTCTGTGACTTGGCGAGTTTATTAAAAAAATTAATGATCGTAGGAGCATATTTTCTTTGTGTAATGTAGATAATCCACATAGCCGTGGTGTTGCAGCATCTGAAGTTTCAATGTACAGCTAGTTCTTTTGCGATCTTTTCTACATCGAGTCGATTATAATCGACGAATTTATTGACTTTACTGGTTGTGGATTCTGTTGGGTTGGTTTTGAGATTTTGTAAGTTTCTTGATCGTCCGCCATTTTGTTGAGCTTGCTTTAATATCATTCTTGCCTAAAGCTGTGGTGATGTCAGGGGTGTGGTACTAAAAAAAGGTGTGGGAACGGCATTTTATTTTGTGTGGGAACGGCGTTCCCACACCAATAAAAAGGAAGACTGCACCAAATAATTCGAATAAAGTGAGCATGCGCCTACAAGCATTTCTACACTGGATCTTCTTGTTTCAGTGTGGACCAGTGGTTCTTAACCTTTTTTGTCTCATTTGCCCTTTAACAAAATCAAAAAACTGATTTTACCCCCAACAATGTTCAGTGTGTCAAGGCATGACTTTCCTGATAAGGGTCCGGGGCAAGCTCTCCTGGAAAAACGTTGTCAACTTACGCTTGAATACATGCATTTTTGTGCTTACTGGAAGCAATTTTAGGGTAATGCTTGTACGAAACTTGTCAATCTCTGAGATGAAATTTTAATAAAATGCTCTTACAAGCAAGCATGAATACTTTCAAGAAGTGGTTCGCTGAGATTATTGAAATTCTAAAAACAGTTTCATACGATCCGGCATATCACTGAGCCAAAGGGAAAAACGTTCAGAAAAAGGAATATACAGTCATGTTTAACTTTCTTTTATTGAAAAAGGACAAACAATTTCAACCAGTCAGTCATTTAGTGAGACTTTTGTGCTTGCTTTCCACGCACAATATATGATAAAAAATGTTTTCAAGTTTCTTCTTTTGTTCTCTTTTCGACTACATCCATAGCGTACGGTTTGAAGTCATTCCCAAATTGTATGCGTTTTTTTCTTTTTCTATTGTAAAAGCAATGCGATAGGGTACTTCCAATACTAACGTGTCTTCAGGAACAAACGCTATTATAGGCAGAGTTCCTACAGCACGAAACTAAGCGTAATTGGTCTCCAAAGAAATGTGGTTTTCATGTACGTGTGTGGGATGGAGTGAAGCGAGTTTACAAAATTGACGGCTTCATTGAATCATTACCAGGCACTTTGGAGCAAAAGATACACTGAAATTTTTCAACAGCATCTGTTATGATGAAGTCTACGTATGGTTTTAGATATGTTTTCTTCTTCGACATAATAACTGAGAATGTTGAAACCTGCATAATTTGTTAACTCATGAATGACTCATTCACTAAAAAGATCAAATATGACGGTTCACTGTCCAGCCTATAGCATGCTGTGAAAAGAAAGAGAAAAATGGCGCTAGAGCATAGGTTCTCAACCTTTTCCGAAGCTGCGACCACTTTCATAAAAATGAAGTTACGTTCGCACCCCTTCGTTCAAAAAATAGCAGAGAATTCACAAAAACAGTCCGATTTTGCATTATCCTTATTTTTTCAATTACTTTTCGCAATACATAGGACTGCTGATAGCACAATAGAAAGCCCTCAGTCGTACTTTCATACATTACTGCTCGTTGGAAACAAACCCTTTGACTTTTTGTTGCTTTCTCTGAAATTATCCGTTCATACCTTGGCACATAATTAGTCAGAACCACGCGCAAATCGTTCGAAGGTTCAAATGGTTCCGATAGGTGTTTTTCGAATGAAGTAGAGAGGAAAATCCATATTAGCAAAAATATACTGTTGATACAGGGCACTCGAAATCGACAGGCTTTTGTACACAATTTCTGTTGACTTTGCTTGGTTGAACACCACAAACATTCGAGTTCTGTAGCATCAAACAAAAATGGCGCCATATTTACCCCATAAGCATTTAAAACGCCGCAATGCGTACAATCGCATCACCGGCCATCTTCTGCATGCAGATAACCAAAGCGTGAAGCAGAGATAGCAATGCATGCATTTAATAATGTGAATTGTTACATTAGTAACGTTAACTTGAACAATTAGGCTGGATAATGTTCTTTCGGGCAATAGCACTTTTAGGTTTCGTAAATCTCGGTTCTTTTCTCAAGAAGTACAAATTTCCCACACTCGAAAATCGCCTTTCGGATCCTTGAAATCTTGTTTCTAACCCCCAGGGGTCTGGGAACCGCTGCGCTAGAGTCTGACCATTTTGAAAAAAGTGAAATTTATTCCACAAGAGGATTTTTTCATTCTGACAGAGTTACAATCTCTTTTTACGTGCAAACGCCAGATGAAGCCGTGAACAGAAACAGTGTTGGGCACATTCAGGCACTGAAATGAATCTGGTAGCCTCGCCTACATGTGTAAAGTTGAACTAAAATTAAAAAACTTGTCATTAAGCATAACTCTGAATCATAATCCAAGGTGCAACATCTCCAGTTTCTGTGGTATATCCGTAAAACTACTTATTAACAATGCTCTGTGATGCCTGGCATTAAGCCTCTCATCAATCTAGGAAAAAAACACTGTCGGATTTACATTTGTCTTTTGTCCTGTAACTAATATCCAAGCTATTATATTTTGTAAAAATGTATAAAAATCTGCGTTTGCTATAATTTATGATTCAGTGAATTTACCCCCTACAAAGATGAGATTTACCCCTGGGGGTAAATTTACCCCAGGTTAAGAATCACTGATGTAGAGTTAAATTTGGGGGTAAATTTACCCATGTTAAGAATCACTGGTTAATTAAAAGTCACTGGTGTAGACTTTAATTAGCAGTGCGAATCTGCGTGTCGCTAGCGCATCTGTGAGATCGCAGCCATGTTTTAATGTAATCTAGTGCAAAAAGGTGTGGGAAACGCCGTTCCCACGCGTTCCCAACCCACTACATCCCTGGGCGACACATACCTGTTTCAGCGTTTGTGATTATCATATTTGGTTCTTCCTTTACCTATTGGAGAGTTCGGTGTGTTTTTGTTCCTGCTTGCTGAAATCGCATTATTTAAAAGCAGGGTTGTTTCGCTTGGAGGAATACCTTGTAATCCGTCTTCAGCGCAGACAACGATATCATTTAACTACAAATCTTGTTACAGATTCGGAAAAAACACAACTTTGACGAAACACGCGGTCCAAAGAGACCCTGGTTTCCGTTGGAATGCGCCTGTGCACCACATAACTCAAACAGGTATTATTATATTATTAGTATATAGTACATATAACTTCCTTTTGTCAACCTTGGAATTTCACCAGCTTTTGCTTGTTTTTAATGATTTGCTAAATACTGTGCATTTTACGCTGCTCAGTTGCTATCTGTTGTATACTTAAAGCTGGACTTTATCGATTTTCTTGTGCATTTTAGGCTGTTTTACTTTTACGTAAGTATTCATCATATCTTTCAACTGCTACCTGGCCCCTTATTTTATAGTTAACCGTCCCTCATTCCCTTTACATGATACCTTTTTGCTTTCTTGTCGGTGCACGTACAGTAACTATGCTCGTTGTTTTTGTTATTGGTAATATGTATATACTCTGGTAAAAACATTGCCCTGAGGAAGACAGAACGTCCGTGGGCAAATAAAAAAATAACAAATGTCACAAGAAGAAACTCGTTTAATCTTCGGAAATTAAGATTGATGGCAACTTCTAGTACCAAAATGAGTAGAAGAAAGAATGAAATGCTTGCATATAATCGATATGTGGCTCACTTCCTCTGTAAACAAATGTTTTGCTGTTCTCACGGTAGCGTAACATTATCTTACGCAATACGCAGTGGGTTGGACCATACAATAGGATCTAAAATACGCGACCAATCGATCTCTGTTTGGAGGCCCAATGAACATTTTCTAATTCTTGCCTTTTTTATTTGGTAAGAATCTAAATCCTGAAAGGTTACGTTTTGATTTTTCTCAGTGACTGTGACCAGGCGCGTAGCCAGAAATTTTCATAGGGCGGGCAAACAACAACCGGGTCTCAACCTTTAAATATAAATATTTAATGCCCATTATTTTTAAACCTTCATTTTAAATATTTAATGCCGATTATTTTTAAACCTTCATCCATAAAATGTGCATTTTCCTGGCGTTTTTTTTCTGAATAACCATACCCACATTTACGGCGGCAAACAGAAAGTCTGCTTTCATTGAAATGAAAAGTTTTAAAAGTGTGTTTTTAGTGAAGTTTCAAGCTTTTACTTGGGATGAAAGCCACCATTTGCTGGTATAACGGTTTTTTGCGTAAGCGCTTGTGAAAATTGCGGTGCTACTGTATGAGTGCATGTTCTGCATTGGGCTGTGCTTTTTGCAGCCAACATTGCAGTTGAGCAAGAAATTATCGTGGCCGCCATTGTGATAGACATTTATATATTCACACGCATTTCATGCACACCAAGACACGTTCGATCGAAGCCGAGTAGCGACTTTGCTCTAAGACACCGACTCCCGAAGTAGGTCTGCAAAACTTGNGCACATGTAAGACTTGGATCTAATCCAATNCTTTAGTGATTGGTTGACGTATGCAGTTGATAACGCAAAGGGTTTAGTCCCATAAGACCTTTGAAAAGTGCTTGGATTTTATGTCATTACTCATTACACGCTATAAAATGCTACTGCAGTAGCATTTTTGTATGTTACTTGCACTACACAGGATTCCCAAAAACTATTAGGTATTTTTCCAACTATTTAGAGTTAACAATATAATTCACAAGTAATGCAAAAAACAATTTTGTAAGGTGAGGAACTTTATAGACGCCCTTCAAACAAACTTTCATATGTTTGACCCACTCAGTCTACACAAAGTGTGAAATTGATTGTGCATTTGGAAAAACGAAGCGGCAATTCGTTATCACCACGGCTCTGCACTAATGTTAAGAAATACTGTCGCCGCAACTTAACACAACTGTTGTTCAGTTGTTGATCTAGTCCAGTGGTTTCCAGAGTATGGGTCGAAACCCAAACAAAGGTGAAGAAAGGTCAAAAAATGGGTCGCGCAGAGGCGAGTCTAACTGGAGCTGCGTATGTTCAACGTTATGTCTACTTTTCTGTGTCCGTCTGTAGCATAGGCACTTGAGGAAAAGGTAGATGGCTAACATTAAAAATGAACTTAGCAACTTGTTGCCAAAAATTATCCATCCAATCGTTAGTTTTTCATACGTTTCCAGAGGTTTGGGTCGCGAGGTCTTGAAACTCAGATATGGGTGGCTCTCAAATAAGTTTGGGATCCGCTGATTTAGCCGCAAGCGGTTTAAGTCTTTTAATGCCATCGCAAGCGGTTGAAGTCTTCTGATGCTATCGCAAGCGGTTGAAGTCTTTTTAAACCATTAGTGTAAAAATGCCAAAATCCAATCGACCGGGAAAAAATGCAATTTCATTTCAATATAGTCACATGGGTTTTGTCGAGAAAACAGATTGCAAGCTATCTGTAAGCTATGGCAGTGCGAATGCTCTCAGCACTTACAAAATGAAAAACATCTTCCTACCCATGGGCGTCGGAAGGTGGGACAGCAGGGCCTTGCCTTAATGGATTTTCAAATTTGACATTTTTGTATTACATTTTTAACAAAAAAAAGGTCGTTTTCTTAGTTTTGAGAAGGAAAAATGAAATATCACCACTTTAGGCTCCCCCCTTGAAAAGATCTTTATGGCTACTTATGAAAAATTCCGCTAATGGCCTCCCCCGGTAAAAATCTTTCCGACGCCCATGTTCCTAATTACGGTAGATTTTGGTGCTGACTCTTCCCGTGGCAGCTGAATGATTTCAAATTTACTGTAGGATAGGGTGGCAATCACAATCAGACGAAAGTTAAAATACTTTCAGACTATATGTACAGGTTGGACCCTGATTACTTGACACAACTGTTTTTTAACTCGCCGGCAATGCAAAGCGAAATCACAAATGGAAAACGTTAAGGCTCCACGTAATTGTGATTGAATCGCCACAATAGCCCTAGATGTTTAATCATCACAACTGAATATCTAGAATAAATGCTGTTATTGATAAAGAATGTCTACGACCAAATTGCGTAATAAAAAAGACTTTGAAACAGGACCGTTTCTTAGCCAGAGTTGGAGCTTCAAGACATGCAAAACATATATCACCGCCATTTCAGGCATTTACTGTTGTTTTAAAATTGTGCAAAAACAAAATTCGATGATGTTCATTTCAAAGGCTACTACCGATGCTGCTGACAAGCGTAAGTTCTACAGTAATTGCAGCACGGCAGAGGTATCAGAGAGGAATTTCTGCGGTGGTCTTGAAATGAAGTTAACATCATCAATAAGTGGGATAGAGCAAGCTCGTGCATCAGATACGGCTGCAAAA
>JGI24158J21664_10004219_pt1 | contig 18405 bp, 6 predicted proteins | sample Ectturendosymbi3_FD_21664 | JGI IMG/M metagenome (IMG submission 21664)
CTCGATTTCGTTTGAACAGCATTAAACTTGGACAAGAAGGTGAAGATTGCTGATTTGGCTTTAATGAGGTTAACACCATTCCCTTGCAATTGCAGATTAACATCACTGAACTTCGTGAAGATATCTGTGGACTGTGGCAGCCAAGCTACTGTATCTAAGACACCCTTTGACAGTCACCTTCTGTGTGCAGCAACATGCGTACAAACTCTCTTCATCATTATCTGAGTGCACCACATTGCCTAAACTTAGCAGAACACTTCTAAACCTTTTGGTGTCCTTTGATCAATCAATCCATTAATAATCTGCCACATTTTTAGTAAATTTTGAGTTCGGAGCAGTGCAGGATTGAATTTGATCTGCATATTTTCAAAGTTTTAAACTTAGCCGTGACACTTGCAGTCGTCCACTGGCTCTACCATTTCTCTCTCGCTGGATTTTCTTAGCGCTGCTCAAGCTAAACTGCGTTTTGAAACACACTTCTGTTTTCCAGAATCTTTTCGATTCACTTTAGGTAACTAATTTTGGTCGGCACCTAACACTATCTGTAAAAAAATATAAATTGCTTTTTTGCTTTCGAATTGAACTCGTACAAGGTTATTATTGTATTTGTGATCATTAAACCACTCCATGCAAAATTAGCTCACGCTTTTGGTTACAAGCTGAGTCTAAGTGCAAGCGTGCATTCTCAAACCTGACCGGTGATAGTCACTGTAACGAGACGGGCACTGTTAAGTAGCAGTTTACCCGTGCCAAGAACTACAGCTGACGAAAATGCCAATCATAATCAATTAATTATAGAGGAGAACAGTTTTACTGTGCAGCTTACCTTTAGTGTTGGAAACTGCAGTTCATCAATTTATCTCTTAGCACAGGGGTTCCCAAACTTTCTCTGGCCATGTACCCCTTCAACATTTCGACAGATGAGCATGTACCCAAAACATGGGCGCCGGAAGGATTTTTTTCCAGGGAGGGGCCACTAGTGGATTTTCCAGGGTTGGTTCAAAAATGACTTTGCAGGAGGGGCCAGAAGTGGTAAAATTACATTTTCACCATTCGAAACTAAGAAAACAATATTTTTGCAAAAAATTTGGTAGGAAAATGCCAAATTTCAAGATCCTAGGGGCCATGGCCCCACTTCCGACGCCCATTCCCCTAAAATTTGCTTTGACAAAAAGGCTGAGGAAGATAACAAAAATATATTTACCAACAAGCATATAATGATTGTTTAAAATAATCATCACTGATAGGCTATTTATTTTAATACTTCAATCTTTGAACCAGACACGAAGTCCATGATAGAGCACACACTATCTACACAACACAGGTTGATAATAACAGACATACTGTAGAACGTCGGTCTCGAAGGTTTGACCAGGTCTCAGACTCGATGTTTATGTCTCGACTACATCACTGATGTTAGGTTCTTGCATCATTGTCGCTTCACTTCCTCCTCCAACCAATCTTATCTCTTCACATGTATTTTTGTGACCTGCATGTTTCTGCAGAGCAGATTCCCAGACTTTGCGGCTTCTTGTTGTAGATACCCTTGATTTCAATGCCAAAGATGGTTTTGCATTTGTTTGGAAATTATGTCTTCCCCTTTTTTGATAAAAGTTTCAGTTACACTGGATTTGAAGTCGGGAAAATGCTTTTGTTTTGTATTCGGAACACCAGAGTAATCACAATCCTATTTATCCAAAAGCTATCAAATCATGGCAACCAAATCAGCAAGACGAAAATATGAACTATAGCAATATTGCATTCATCTTACCCCAATTCTGGAATACAATATGCTTCAATTTCTGAATCATCCAAAGTGGAAAACCTGGGACTCTTTAATCTTTTTTTTTCAATCACTGTTGCAAACATTCTAATTGCGAAATGCCATGTCACAAGTGTCGTCTTTGGAATCAGATGAATCGCTGTAAAGTCGTTTCTTGTAAGAATAATACAGTATGGATCCCCATTATTGTCGTACTACTTACTATTATCACTTTCATATTCTGGAAACCTTACTTTCCAGTCATTTTCTTGCCATAAAACGATCTTGGTTCAATTTAGTAAGAAGTTACACCTTTTTCCACAAATATCTCGACATAATCAAACAGCAATAACTGCAGAAAAGAAAAAAACTGCAATACCCAGACTTGCAGTATAGTATTGTTTATCCACAATTTTATGCATAAATGACCACTGTGCCGAATTCGTTTCAGCCACAAAAAATCTGCCTAAAAACTCACAAAGCAGCGATACTAAACTCAAAACGCCAGATTCGTATTCTACAGGACTGACTCTATATTCCTGATTTTTTCTGTCATCCAGAATTGAAAACGTTTCCCAAAAATGTTCATCAAAATCTCTACTGGATGACTGCTGCTAAGAACCAACAGTCGACAGAATTCAAGATGGCGGATGTCAAACCTGTAATCACTAAAAGGCGATAAAGCGCTTGAAAAGAAGGTGCGACTCCAGCCGAATTCGGGACACCGGTCGTTGAGCCATAAAAAATAACCGTGTGCAGAATAAAAGAATAAAACATTGGATGGAACGAATTCGGCACATATGACGTTAAAGGGATGTAAGATTCGGGTCTCGTAAGATTTAATCAGATATTGTTGAGATCGGCGAGGTGCTAAGATACCTCCTTCTGGAGGACATGCGGGTTAGAAGATGAATGAGTGATTGAACATTTTATACGTGTGACTAGCGAAAATTAAGTAAACACGATTGTTAGTTATTTGCCGGTATCAGAGTCGATAAGGCATTCGAAAGCATTGCCAAATTTGGATTGCGTTAAAAAAAGCACTTGCCATTTCGATAATTCCATGAATGTTAGGCAATTTGTAACAAAGACGTAAATCAATAGCTACATGTTTTTGCGAAGACAACTATCCAATAGAGAATTTCATAGAAATATTTCTCATTAAGTTGGTACTGCGGTTGTAATATTGACATTTTTAGATTGCAGCTTGCTATTTTGGGGATAGAGGGCTACTGAAAACATCTGCAAACTGCAATTACATGCGTTGCTGAAGCTAATCAGCTGGATGCTACTTTGTGGAAGTTCAATCAAAATATTTATCAGGTTCCAGCCGGTCGTTAACAATTTATTTTGCATGGAGTCTGCATCAAGAAGTTTCAAAACAATAAACAAAGCTATTATTGCCTTTTTGTATCGTGTTGATTTGATCCCTCTGAAGAAAACGTGGGCTGTTAGTTGATTGAGAAAAAATTCATGTTGTTTTCATTTAATGCAGTTTCGCAAAAATTTTTAGTAGAGAAAACAATACTTCTTCAAGCATGATTTTTGACGTCTTATATTAGATTAACAAACTACACGCTTTTGCCAAACCTATTGTTTCACCATTTGCAAAATATTTGCCAATGTTGTTGCATCAGAAAAGTAACAAGTATACAAAAATGAAACCTCAATACAGCACATGCCATAAATAAATTGATGATACGCTCCTTATTTGGTTACCTCAATACTCTGAGTTAATGGTTGTGTATTTTACCAATCGCTAAGTAGAGCTATCTCTTCAATACAACATCGGAACGACAAACATGCTTTGCATGATATGGAGCAGTCGGTTGTTCAATTACTCCTACTAATGGGACTGATGCATTTCCAGTTTTTTTTTGCAGTTTTTGCACCACATTGCAGTTTATCATTTCAGATAATTTCATTAAATGAGCAGAATTTCACATGACGTGAAGAGCAATTTTTTTATAATATAATGAATTATTTATTAGACAAAATGAGGAAACATATAGAGGTAACTTGGTCTTTCGCTAAACCCAACTGCTCTGTGAAGAGTTTTTTGATCAGTGAACGTTTTGTCAATAGTCTATTTACCTTGGAGGACTTAGAATGTTAAATGAAACTTCTGATACATAATAACGCCTGACACATCTTGTGACTGCATGAGAAGGACAATATCATTGTGGAAAAGCTTTCATCAGTCGTGTGTTTAAGTAAGAGGTTGGTAAAGAAATGTAACAAAAAATAATATTTAATATTTATAACGCGGTCGCTAGGGAAGTTTTGTGACGATGATCAGAAATACAAAAAAGGAGTTTACAATAATTGAGACCCATCAATCTGATTATTAGACTAATTTGAGCCCACATGTCTGCTGTTAAATAACACGGTTTGTTTGCGGGTTTGATCAAAACCAGGAGTGCCCAACCAGTCGACAGCGGTCTACAGGATAGACTACGGGCTGATTCCAAGTCAACCACGAGTGCGTAGGAAAATATGAAAAACTGTCTCTTTTCTACAGTGGTTTCTAATTGTCTGGTCGGTTTGTGATGTGGTATCTATATAAGGTTTGTGTGATAACAATTTTGAGTTTACTTACTGCAGGCTGGAAACGGTATATGTGCGTTTGCGATGTTAACAATGGACCGGTCGACTCGGGATATCGGCTACTTGAAAATTAGGTCTTGGGTCAAACAAGGTTGGGTACCCCTGATCTGAAGAGTTGCTTTGTACCTGGCCGATGCGACTGTAAAAAATAAAGCTGAAATTTGCAATTTTGGGAAAATTTGTCCGGTAGAATCAACAAAAGAGAAGATAAAACCTACCGTCGTGCAGGAAAACAGTCACAGGTCTGTTGACCTGCTTCAACAAAGACAAAATTGGAAAGGGTGCAGCCGGATAGAGAATGAAACGGATAAGAAATTTTGTGTTGCCCACCACTCGTTGGAGATGGTGACTTGTGAACTCAACGGCATGTGAAGGGAAAAATTACGCGAGGCTGCGGCAACTTTTACTGTTATGTTTTGTTAGTCGTGTGATGTCGACAGCAGTAGCGGACAGAGGCTAGTTTGATGTGTAGGGATGGGAAAGCAATTTACGGTGAACCCAAAGCTTCATGAGACCATCTATCTAGCCATAAGTAATTACAAGAAAACCAGTGGTTACGATATCTGGTGAGAACAAATCGAATATATCAGCGCCGAAATCGCCAAGTCCGACTGGATGCTTCCAACAGCGTTGTTGCTTGGACATGTCTAGCAAAGTATTTGAGTGTTGCGAACCAGTACAAAAAGATTTTGCACATTGTTGCCATTAATACATACATTTTCAACGTTTAAAAACTAGTCCCGGAAACTGCAACCTTTAAAAACTGGGTGCTTCAATATCATGAGGTCTACCGCTATATGTCACCTACTCAGGTGGAACCTTAGGTCTAACGGGTAACCATAGGTCGCCTACCCAAAATATCAGGTTAGAGTTACAGTAGGTCATCAGCTGTTCCAGTCTCATCTTGATCATTTTTGCTGGAAGGCGATGAGAAAAAATTCCAATTATCTATTTGTGTCAAACGTAGAAGATCTACGAAGTGTGTATCGCTAGAATGAGTGTATGAAAATATATGTTGATTTTTTATTTTTACCTTTCTTCCTATAATGCAGCGGTAGACCTCACGGTATAGTACCAACGGGAGGTAGATCTCACGCTGTATTAGCACCAAAAACTGTTCCTGTAAAGAATGGAATAGCTGTAGAAGCGACAGTTAGCTATTATACTGAAAAAAGCCAGGCAACTGATAAAAAATTACCTAAATATACGTGAAATATTTAACCGATGTGGTACGCTCTTGTAAGATATTATGGATCAGTTGGATAAAAGACAATTTCATTTTATACAAGTGACATATACGTAAGAGTCCCTGCTGATAAGCATCTAGCACTCCAACGCAACAGCTCCCAACAAACCAGTCAAGCAAATATTGGGTACCCAACGTTCTTACATCTAATGGATTTTACTTTTATGGTTGAAAAAGTAGTTCAATCAGTTCCTGATTTCATCATAAAAATTAAGCTGATTAAAACTCTTTCTTTTTATTTATTATGTAAAACCGGCTCACAGAAAACATTCCATGCCAGTTTTTATTTCACCTGGTGTGTTAAAGGTGAGGGCGGTTTGTAGTTATAAATTGAGAATAAGCCTCTCATGATATCGTTTGAAGGTAATATAAAAATTTTATAACGCAGCAAAAAATTTCATTGCGTTTGATATTTAGCACGTTGACTTGCCTAACAATTAACTTTTTCATTTGTCAAGCAATGTTCCCACGGTGTTATCAAAATGTTAATGTTGAATTATGCTCTTCTATCCGTATAAACAACTGTTTTTAAACCTGGTGAGAAAACGCATTTAGAAGAGAGGCCAAGACTTGTAACAATGTCAACTAGACTTCGGTGAGCACATGGCAGAGCAAAGGCAATTGGCATCTTGTTAGCGACGACCACTGGCATTTCCTTTGACAAAACAAACATTTACCCGACCTAAAAGAGACAAGCGAGTCCGATGTAAACTTAAGGGCACTTCCACAAATGTACAAGCTCTTATGCTCGAACAAAACGACAAAAGCTGCTTATACCAACAAACGTCTGATGAAAGCACCTAAGCGAACAGTTTCTTGCGCGAACTTACCCTTGATCAGGTGAGTGAAATTTTTGTAGCGCTTGAAAAACTTTCCAGGCTCCGAATCAAAACTCCAGCTATTTACTTTTATCTAATGACGTAAAGCAACACTACAAATCACTGCAACCTTCCTAAAGGCACAATTATTCTTTTGTAAGCAAATACAATAGCAATCTACTGGAGAATCCTTGCCACTCGTAGACCAAATCATCCACACATCGAGATCAGTGAAAATATTTCATTGCTGTAATCGGGTATTTTCGGAAGTGTCTTGTTCCCACCCAAGGGTGTAAATTACACATCTTTAGCATCTAAGGAAGAAACACTTTTAGAGGCGCATATTCTCAGATGGAGCAAAAACTTGCTTGCTGCTAAAATTCATTAATGCGGAAAGTTCGAAATCTAGCCAGTTGTTCGTAATGTTTTATTAAGAGTAAAGTAGTGCACAAACTTTCGTAAAAAGGACAAAATTTTGTCAACAGGCAATTTGCCTTGCATCCCTATATCGTTAACGAGGCACTCGTCTACTGGTATTATGCCGATATCTGAATTCCGGAATAGACCTTGCAGTCAAGACTGTTGCACAAATGCTGCATCAGAAGTAAACGTAGCCAAGAAAGATTTACATTTTGAGGTGTTAGTCTAAAGAAAGATTTAAATTTAAATTTTGAGTGTTAATGTGTTACCCGTTTTCGCTATACTCGTGCTTTTAATTTGTGAAATTCATCAGTTTTTACAGAAAAAATATAAATGCATTTTTACAAAAATTACACAACTGAGAAGTACAATAACTACCGCTTAAAGCCAAAACGATGTATACAAGTGTAAATAGGTGAAATGGGTTTGTTTAAATTTTACTTAGTACATTAAGCTCTTACAATTAATATGTGATCGCACAAGCGAGCGTTTTCGTGAGTCATTCTGACGCTATGTGAACAGAACCACAACATTTCCTGGTCATGAACAAACATTTTGTCCATAGCGACGTCTCGAACCCATTTTGAAATCACTTGAAGGCGTCTGGAATACGACTGACGCCAAAACGACATCGAAATCCGGCAGGAATATTGCTGATTTGTTGAATTTGTTGGTGATAATGCTGCCTTTTCTAAGTATTCTCGGCCTTTTCGCTAACCTTGTGGATAGTAACAATGAATCATTTTGAACATCCGCTATTTCGTTGTACATTTCCTGGTAGATTACAAAATTTTCACCCGGTGACTTGGCAGGTTTTTTGGTGGCTAACAAAATAGCAACTCTCCAGGCAAAAGTTTCAATGAACCACTTTAAATCTGAGGTAAGATATAGCACATGCTGAAGCCTTGCAGTTGGTGAACATAGATAAGAATGAATATAGCTTGCAGATAACAGAGGTAGTTTGGTGAAAGCGAGTTTCAGCGACAAAGTTGTTTTCGCTTGCTGTAGTCACAATTCGAAAAAATTTGATTAAAATTTCAGACAGTTTAGTTTGAAAAAAGTTTAACCAACTATATTAGGAAAAGAACACACTTTAAAAAAGTTGCTCGTAACCGTAAAGTCCATGTGCCCAGATATGGAAGTTTCACAGTAAGATTTGGCACGGCCTCAGCACCAAAAATAAAATAGTGCAAAAACAGCTGTGTAGTATGAGTTGGGCAGCAGTAAACATCATTTTGAATTTGAGCGGGAGGATCCAGAATTTCGTACTCATCTGAAAGTTTTACTGGACGCAAACGTTCTTTTTTAATTTCAGGGCTAAGCATTGATGCAAAGAGACAGCCAATGGTAACAGCGAAAATGTACGACAGAAAAAAAATATTTCCTATTCGACTTTCAAATTTAAAGGATAAAATCGTTTGTATTTGGTGCAAATATTCCTATAAAATATAGTTTCATCGGGGTTAAAACTTTTAAATGCATTTTAATCTTGTATTTAATGCGTAAGTTTGCTCTATATCTTTTTAGAAATGAACAGCACATGTCCAAGTTTCGAAGTACCACAAAGGTGAAGCGAGTACAGTCGCATCTGCTTGAAAAGCATTTTAATACAGGAGATCGATTTCGCGTCAAATACGCATATTTTCAATCCTGCAATTGTAGGTCAAAACTTACAGGTGAAATGATGAAAAACTAAAGCAAGAACTATAAATAGTGTATGTAGTGGCACAGATACGAAAATTTACCTCTACGGTTTTCTTTCCGCTGTTGCATAACTATTTACATCCAATCCTGGTCGGTGCAGTTAGAATACTGCAGTGCCGGAGCATAAGGTGCACTAAGTGAATGTGCCGCAAACGCATATATAACAGAGGCAGTCACTCTAAGTTTTGTGCAAAGCATTGGCTTGTCGAACAGATTGGCCGTCGACAAGCATAAGCCAAACCTTTAATATCCCAATTCCATCACCTAACTACAACATACTAGGGCCGGATTAAGGGGGTGGGGGTGTTCAACGGGGGCAATTGTCTTTGGCGCCCCGCGACAAAGGGGCCCCCGTGATGAAATTTACATGTTTCAAATAAAATACTCGTTTAAAAATGTTCGTGGTTCAGAAGCGATGAAGCGATGCAAGAATGCAACTCTGTATTATATTCCTATGTTGCATGGGTGTCAAGAGCTCCCGACAGCAATTGATTTCTCTACAAGTTTGACTGTCTACCAGTTTTAGTAATCGCTACTGAATAGCCTATAAGTATTTTCGGTTTTGTTCAATGCAAATATGTTTGATTTCGCTAGTAACTTTTTCCTAATATTCATTCTTTTGGCATGGGTATGACTCTGTGCTCGTGCATCACGCCTATTGCTCAAATGTCACGAAAACTTTACTATTTACGTGCTAAAGCTAGTGGTTGCTGACTGCTGTTTAGTATCAATCAATGTTGCCACTGGGGTCACTCTCGTTAGCATCAGATTGTTGCCTTTTTCAACATGAAAAAACAACAGATTTTTACGCTGCAGTTTCATATAAACTAAATGCTTCTTTTACCATCACCTAACAAAGCGCGATTACCCTCGTGGAATCCGCAACAGAGCGAAATATCGCCACTACATGCAGAAGTCATTTGTAATTTACGTAAAATGTTAGTCCCAACGCAACGAAGAGAGCTTCTTTAGTTTGAAATGATAACTAAACACACATTATGTGAAAGATTGATGAAAGGAACTTAAAAATCATGAATCTAACTTATTTTCGGCCTAAAATTAGAAGAGAATGTGGAAAACAAAAACAACAACCCAGTCAACATTAGATTTGTCCTCAGAACATCAGAGATCAGAAATTTATCTGAGGACATCACATCTGATGTCATGTTGAAATATCAGAAGTGGCAACACTGGAACACTGGTATCAATGATCCCCAACTTCTGGTGCAGTCTTGAGGTAGCCTCATCTTTGCTTCGTCATAAAGCGTAACGTGTGGTGGAAACGCACTTTTCTTTCGATGGTTACTATCGTTGTGTGACATTATAAAAATATTAAGCTATTCAAGCTATTTATACCACATGTTATTGCGTGGTCCGTCAGAAAAGGTTTTATCAGTCGATTAGTAGAATGAAAGAGCAGAAAACGAGACTGTAGTGTTTAGCTTGAGAGAAGCTGAAATCTGTAATGCCATCAGGAGCTATGAAAAGCGCAAAACTTCTAAGAAAAGCGCAAGGATCTGGCAGTCAGAGCCGTATCAGCCGCACTCCATACCCCTCAATTGGGGGGACACGCTGTCGTAGGGGCCCAAAATTCAGTTGTCACAGGGGCCCAAAATTCAGTCCCGCCACCACTTATCCCCCAAAGAAAGCTTCGACCCTCCAAACGGAATATGAAGCACTAGAAATCAGTGAAGTTGGCGGGCCCTGTGAAAGAAAAATACTTACACATTGCAGTTGCTTTGGGACCCTTTGAAAGTAATGTATTTGCACATTACAACTGCTGTTGTGGGCCCGTTTGAAAGCAAAGTAGTCTACTGATACCTTACAGTTGCTCTTTGGCCGCTTTGAAAGCAAGGAACTTTAAACATTGCAGTTGCTATTGGCGGCCACTTGAAGGCGTAGTGATGAGCCTTTGTAAAGCAGAGTACCTGCACATTACAGTTGTCGTTGGGGGCCCATTTTAAAGCAGAGTAGTCTACTTACACGTTGCAGTTGCTCTTGCGGGCCCTTTGAAGGCAGAGTACTGAATTATGATGGGGTTTGGAAAATGTTATATGAGAGGATAACAACTTTTTCACCAAAAATGAGGAATCTTTACGCGCGAAATACCTTGAGGGGGCCCCTGAAAAGGGGGGCCGAGGCAANGGCTTCGCTTGCCTTCCCTTAAACACACCACTGTATATAACCCGAACAATGATCTTATATGAGAATATGAAACCGATTGAACNCGTTCTGCTTCCGATATGCGTACTTTCTCACCTGATGTGCGCATGTAAACATTGTAATATAAAGTTGTCTTTGTATTATAGAGCACATTGAAGTTGCTGATGAATTTATCACTTCATAAAACACAGATTTAACGCGATTTTTCATAATTAAACCAACACCCAGGTCGACAAAAAGCAGATCTGGGCAGAAAAAACCCTCAGTCAGAGCCCTGGTCACATGCGGCAAAACGCCTACTACCGTAACTTGAAGTGGACAAATTAGAAGATTAAATGCCGTGTTATTGTTACGCATTAAAGACCAAGGGTACAACAACCCGCTAACAAGTTTCGCATCCAGCCTCTGCAGGCAAAGGATTGGACATGAGCAGTATAGCCACTTCTGATGTTTCAACATCAGATGTGATGTGTTGAGAGAAATGTCTGATGTTTTGTCAACAAATCTGATGTTGAGTGAGACGTTGCTTTTTTTTACAATTTGCTGTATGTTAAGGATGAAAATGAGTTAAATTCATGATTTTTAAGTTTATTTCATCAATTTCTCACCCTCGTATGTGTTTGGTAATCATTTCAAACTGAAGAAGCTCTCTTCATACCGTTGGGAATAACACATACATTACGTATAAGCAAGTGACTTTTCCATTTAATGACGATACGTTTCTCTCTTTCGGATTCAACATGGTTTATCTGATAACCCGTAATCACACTTTGTTATGTATTGGTAATAGAAGCATTTAGCTTATATTAATCTGTAATGTAAAAATGTGATGTTGAAAAAGGTAACAATCTGATGTTAACGCGACTGACCCCAGTGGCAACACTGGACATAAGCGAACTGCGCAGTTGCACTAAGCGTTTCGGGGTCCTCGCGGTCACGACTTTGTCTTGATACACGTGTTTTGTGCAGTGATTGTTGTAAAAAATGTACTATGTCTAGCACAGGTAGTCTTTTTTTATTTTGTACTGCATAGCAGCAAGATACCTTTGATGCTTACGACCAACCAAAGATACACATTTTCTGCGGTTCAAACACCTAGATGGAGTTAATTGTGTCGAAGAGTATATGTCGCAATCATTGCTAAGTTGTCCCAAAACAGAGTAGTGCTGTTAAAGGATTATGGATGTTAACCGTAGCGTCCACGTAAGCCTTAGTATATATTTGTTAACATTTATAGGCGATTTGAGATTCAAAATGTTGTTAATCTAAACATGTGCCATGCACCAGGAGATTAACAAGTCCAGACATCAGCAAGGTTTATGCATGCGTATTACCGCCAGTAAAAAGCCCAATGTGCACGCTTTATAAGCATGCTTCGCTTAAGCTCATGGCAAAAGTTTATCAATTTGCGCTAATGAAAGAAAACGTTCATCGCGGCGCACATACTTTGACCGGCCTCATGTTTGCTGCTTAGTTAATAATGTTTTCAAAACTGAACGATAGACTTGATTTTGATTTCTAATTTTTTTTGCATTTGCGTTTCATTACGACATCTCTAAATAATCGCCATCAATTGAATGACAACGATTTACGGCCCAATACCTTTTGCTAAGCTCGTTCAAAAAAGTTTAGTTGGAAACTACGAGCCTATTGTGGGCATTTGCAGGAAAATGTTTATAATTAATTTGCGCAATCTGCAAATGCTGTACACGTTGTGAATTAAATATAAATTTTCAGAATGTCAAGCCCTCCTGCACAAATATTAAGGCCCCCAATGGAAAACTTTCTGGCGAAGGTTCTGCCCAGGCCTGCAAACACGGGGGCATTCACCCCCCAAATTTTTTTGTGTCCCCTAAATTTTGTTGTGCTCATAAAATTTGTTTTAAGCATATGATAAAAACAAAAATCTATTTCCAATGAAAATGTATTTTGCCCCCCCAAACCTTAAAACCTTGTTAAGGACCTGATTCTGCCAAAATTGTTTCTGTAATTAAGATATTTTGTTTTGAAGGCCATTCGGCCTCGAGATGTAGCATAACGTCAAAACGTTTTTATAAATCACCAATAGGGGGGCCCCTGTAAGCAATTTGGGGGGGAAGAGTTGGGCTGCTACGGCACTGCTAGCAGTGTTAGCTAAAACGCCGTGACTGAATTGCTTTTTTAGCAAAACTTTCAAGCAGCAAACGTTAAAGAAGTGGTGTTAACCAGAGCACCTGAAAATGAAGTTGGAAATCAAGACATTAGCTTGGAAACAACTTTCACACTTAGCCTGGCTGGCCATAGTGACATGTTACTTTTCAGGTTTTTTGTGTTTCTGCTTACTGTTCGAGTGAATGTTGTTTCTTGCCAAGTCACTCTCTAGGCTGTGAAATATTTCTTCTTAGTAAAACTACACCCTAGTTTTTTATCAATTCTTTTTTCGCAGTTAACTGTATGTGTATTTGAGTAAGCACATTCTCGACTACCGGAAAAAACGAACGGGTAACTTGCGAATCAGCGAAAATATAAATTTTACAAAGGATGGCGTCATGAATTACGTCCGAGGGGCCCTCCAGTAAAAAGTGCCCCGGGCCCCCTCTACCCTTTAATCCGGCTATATAGACATCTCAGTTGACAAACTTAGCTCATGTGAAATTTTTTGCAAGAAGGAAGTTGTTGACGGAGTCTTTTTCCGCGTTTTACCATTTCGGAACATTTAATGCATCTTTCTGGAGATAACAACCAACGGCTGAAATTGAATTATTCCTAGACAGTGGTAAACGTCACTTTTTAGAAATTCAACTTTAAGGTGAGAATGATTTTTTGAAAAAATGTACTTTTCAATTTCCTGTGTCAGTTGAAGGTTGGGTTATGCGAACTAGCAAATAATTGCAGGTATTTCCAAGCCGTGGACAAATTTTTGAAAAAAATTCTGTTGACAACCCATGGATTTCATAACTCAATCTCTACTTCGAATAGGAGAACAGCTTTAAACAAATAAAAATAAAAAAAACGGACTGAGAATTTATTGAGATCTGCAATTTCAATGATTAAGTGCATCAACTGATATTGAAACCGGATAGGTGGCACAGTGGATGACTGGGGTACGATTCTCGGTCGGATGATGCCAAAGACTTGAAAAACGGTACTTGCCGCCTGTCCAGCCCGATCTCGCGGTTTTAACGGGCAGGTACTGGAAAAAGGTCACGGGCGGCGATGCCACTGACTCGCCACCAATGCGGCGTGCGCTGTAGCGGAGTACCGGCGAGACCACCGGGAGGAACAAGGGGTGGATGGACGCTACTGACCACTTTTGATACTCCGAAGGAAGTACCATGAATCTGAACATGAACAAAAACTGCAAATGATTTAGCTAAAGGATTCACAGCACTTTGGGTAGGCAAAATTTATTGATGGCAACAGCGCATCCGCTCGCGCTTGAACAGTAGGGTAGTTAGTGGCTGAACATACTAGAATTGAAACACTCTCACCTATTTAGAGTGGACTGTATAGAAACTGTGTGTTTAGAAACTTTATGTTGGAAAGACACAGACAGCTTTCCCAAACACTGTGCTCAACAGACGCCACTGTTTGAAGTAATGACCCAAGACAAGGGAGGGCCATGCCTTCTAATAGAAACAGAAGCAAGTCTTGGTTAAGTTAGCCTTAGCGTTAACGTTTGCTATGATATGTTGGAGGAAATTTCAGATTTGAACATATTTCCTGATTGCTTCCGCAGGCCACTGAAAACGCTGTGGCGGGCCACATTTGGCGCGCGGGCCGCTATTTGCCCACCCCTGCAACAAGGGATGAACGCATAAAGGACTGACATAGTTGGTATAGAGTGAAAAATCTGAAACGGTTCTATAGCAACATCATTGGCTTGGAGAGTGCTGATGCATCTGTCTTTAACAATAAATTTTTCCTACTACATTTCACTTGCAAAGAACCTCCAAATGAATTTCCGAAACTGTTTTCCTACTACATTTCACTTGCAAAGAACCTCCAAATGAATTTCCGAAACTGAACTGTCGAAAAGATTGTCCGTCGACAAGTGTATTTTAAACTTTTAACATCCCAAGTGCCTTTTGGTATTTAGCAGAGAAATTTGTAAAGAGTGCTATAGCCTGTGCAAAGCAGGTTGCCAGGCTCGTATTGATTTTTCAAAGATGACTGCTTTTTCGTTCGGGGGCTCCATCGATCTGGTATGCGGTTTTTGCGTGAAATAAGACTTGACTTATCAGAATCATCGCAGCTTCGATCAGAGCACATATCCGATATTCGAAAACAAAGTATCTCCTGGCGTAACAAATTCACTTTCAAGATTTCTGGAGGTTTCTTGTAAGTGAACGTAGTACGTGCATAGCAGGAAGATGATAATTTTTGTAAAGAGAAATGTGACTTTGTTGAACGTTTAAAAGTTTTCATTTAAAAATCAACTGATGCTCACTTTTATACCTAGACTCCAGAGATGAGTGGACTGTCAAATTTTGCGATCCAGATCCAGTCCTGACTTTTTAAAACTCTGTCCAAGTCCAACCATAGTCCAAAATTTTTTTCAAACGCAAAGTCCAAGCCCAAATGAAGTCCAAAATATTTAAAAAATGCAGTCTTTTCACAACAAAAATGCCGAATTTCTTTTCCATTAACTCAGTCCAAATCCGGTCCGGTTCCGGAATTTTGAAGAGATTTACAGTCCGGATCCAGTCCAATCCAAGTCCAGTCCATTGCTCATCTCTGCTAGACGGCAGCTGCGTGTGTGCAAAAGTAAAATACGAAGATTCGGTTATGATTAGCATAACACTATCATCACCAATTTGTGTGGAACTGCCAACGAAACATTAGGCATAAATTTATTTTTGAAAACATATTGTTTGTTCATACCAGCTTTCCTAAGGTTATTGACGCCTTGTGTTTTCGGATTTGAATTTCTTAGCGTTTGATAATTTCTTTTGTTTCCCACAGCATGTGTTGTAGTTAAGTTTTCCTAAGTTAAAAGAAAAAGCGATCCTTATTAAGCAAATTCATTTTGTTTTGATGGGACAGCGGGCAGTAGTTGTTAGTTTCTTAATTGCAACATTTTTTTACTATTTTCACATGAAAATCAAAGTAAGTTGAATTGGACGTTTCCAAGTAATTGTTTAATCCATTAGACATTTTAAAGTCACCCTAACTGGGCTTAGTCTAAAAATACATTCTTCACAGAGCAATAAACACATTAAATTATCCACAAAAGCAGTTATAAGCCATGTAAAATACCATTAAACTTAACTAAATGCATTTTTGATAATTTGAATACTTCAAGTTGACTTCAGGGTGTATTTAATTTTTTCCCTGCAGAGCGTACAGTAGACTTGAATTTGAAGTGCTGGCATAGTGCTAAGAAAATATCAAGATGGGTGGGGATTTCAAAGAAAGCCCGGTGTATGAAAAAAACTACTAGAATGAAAATAGTAGTCATCTCAAAAGATGGTAGAACAAACCCAAACTGACTTCATTGATATAAAATTTACCATAACGTCGATTTAAATTCGTGAGTTTTAAATTGTAGCTGTCATATGCATAACTGTAAACCTGTGGTTATAAAATTTAGTGATACAAGCAGTTGCAAGCCTAAGCTCGCTCTGATGCGCGAAAGGTAGCCATGATGCCTCATCTATAATGCAAGTGGTGTCAACACCCGATAAAGTAAGTGTTGTTGTTTCTTCATCAAGGTTTCAGACGCAACTGTGCGTTGTTGCGAAGACTTCACCTCTTTTATTTATAAATGCAGAGAAAAGAACCGTGCATGCACCGTAGAATAGCTTTTTATAAAATGCACGATAAGCTGCTACTTGCTTCTGTGTTAAAAAGATATTCTCACATTAATTTCGTTGCATTATTGATGAAACACGGATGCCCGTATCTGTCCATTTCCCCTGAGAACATTGCCATTGATGGTCGTTTTTAGTTTTCTGCCGCGCTAACACTAAAGTTCCTGTTGTGTTGCTGGGACATAGACCAGATGCGTTTTTGTAGCAGTGTATCTACTGTTGATATCCTAGTTTGTCATAGGCGTATGCTTTGCTTGTAGGCTATTTAAGAAAGAAATGTGATATGCTTGGTCTATAATGTAGCAACGGTTTCCTAGAGCCTAAAAAAAATTACAAACTCCCTAACAAACTGTGTACGCAGAGACCTCGTTCGTAAATTCTGTAGGGCAAAGTCTAATGGGGAAAAGGACCAATTAGCTTAAGTAGATTAATTGCAAATTTTGTTTGATTTACGATTTTGTTTGGAATGCATTTTGTATACAATCATGTTTAAAGCGTTGGTAACTTTCAATATTGTTGCAGCCTGCAAACAATATTTTACTGGTTAGTCAAATAAGAGTAAGGATATTTTCTGACTGAGCAGCCACTTGCTTTTCGAAACTTCTCATTTGTTTAAAATCACAAATGTATCAAGACGTTTTTAAGTTTTCATAAATACAGTAAGTGCGTATTGCTATTGCCTAATTTTTGACAGGATTTTTTTGCTTGAAAAAAGGAAAAACAAGGGATTAACGTCTTGTTTAATTTAACGATTGTTATTTATCCACTGGCAGATGGCTGCAGACTGCAGAGATATTGCGAATTTTCAAAACTTTGTTGTAAATTTACGTCTTTGCGTGTGCCCAAAATTCTGATAATCGCAGGTTTTTCATTCTCCATTTTTAGCATTGATTCCCTCAGCTATGCTCAGGCGCTGTCGTGTTTCTGTACGTAAAATCATTAAGTCAGTAGTATTTCTGCCTGTTGCTTCATTGTTGGGTGTCATGTTTGGTTTTAATTTCCACCTGCAATTGAAAAGGTATATATGCTACAACAGTNCTCTGCTGCTGGAGCAGGTTTCCACAAAAACTAATCCTACAGTAGAAAAAAGTCAAGCTGCACAATACTTAGCTTCCCTTCATACCNAGCTACAGAAGTGGGAATCACCAAGTGTTCAAATCAAGCCAAGATCTGTTGATTCGTCATCAGGCACTTCCCCCTCAACAGGTAAAAGTTTTAGTCTGAGTGACAGGTTAACAGAAGTCTATCATGAAAAAGCAGACTACCCAAGCTGTCTTCACTTGAACACCAATTATCAAGAAAAGAAAAACGTTGCTACGGATAAATCGTTTCAAATTCTTCCTTCACGTTTTATAGAGATTAAAGAAAAAGCGAGCCTCTCCCCGAAATGTGGAACCAATGCACTTCTTAATCCTTGGTCATTCTCTGGTGACAATCGGTGGATGATTTTTTTGATAAAAACTGCCCCGAAAAACGTTCAAAGAAGAAATTTTATTCGTGCTTCCTGGGGTTCAGTTGAAACATTGATGGGAAAACGCTTTCGTACAATTTTTCTGATAGGACTTGTTGGTTCAGAGTCAGAGCAGAAGCTTTTGGAAGAAGAAAATGACCTGTTCGGGGATTTGCTGCAATGTGACTTGGAGGACACATACAGGAACTTGCCTATGAAAGTATGTCTTGTCTGCCCATATTTTCAATAAGTTGCGGCTCTGATACATGTCTTTAGCCAACTTTCTGGCTAATTGGAAGCAAGTTATAGTTGTCTATATGTTGGAGTGTTTTTTCCTAGTTTACTGTTGCTAAAGTATATTTTATGTCGTGACATTTTGACGGTGCAGATTTCACAGGTCGTCTGGATTTATATTAAAAAAAAAAAAAAAAAAAAAAAAAAAA
>JGI24158J21664_10004220_pt1 | contig 18403 bp, 17 predicted proteins | sample Ectturendosymbi3_FD_21664 | JGI IMG/M metagenome (IMG submission 21664)
ATGTAAGTTAGTAAAAATATTTGACTAATTAGATAATTAATTAATTTGTTTATTTTAGATCATAACTTTTGAACCAGAAACGCTAGAAAGTCGATCAAAAGACTCAGACTCGAGCCAAGTCTCCAATGAAAACTTCAGCAAAACACTTCGGCCTAGCGGTTGGCTCCTAGGCCAGGCAACATGAGCCAAAATGACCCTAAAACTACTTCACTTATTACATTACTCACAACAAATCTGCACCCCCCAACCAAAAATTTTTTTTCCGAGTGCAATCTACTAGACTGAGCCCGATCCATTTGAGCCCTTGAACAGCTTTTTAGCGCAATCGGTGGAGGAGCTAGGGCGTTGGTAAGGCAACCGAAAACTGCTGTTTTTTAGGCTGAATTCAAAGTACGAATGTATCGTACGCCGGCTCTCAAAGTGTTGAAAATTCACAAAATTTGTAGTGTTGCTGCAAAAAATTTCCCATGAGCATGTCAGATTTCCTGGAAGTGACAATCCAATAATCCCCAATTTTTCATGGCCTAGTCTTGAGTTTTCAAATTTGCACACAGTGCAGATGTAAACATTCCTAAATTTATGATAGCCTTTCTGATTCCATTTTTGCTGATATTTTAATAGCTACACTGCAACTGAAGCTTGCATCCCAACACTGATTGGAAGAGGTTTGAAAGAAACATCTTGTTTTGGGTGGTTTGGGAAACTGCTGCTAGTAGTTGGTAATTCTAAGCTTAATCACAGCCAAGCAGAATTTGACCAAAAAGTTAGTAAGAAAACATTTGAGAACTGTAGATTATGAAGATGTCCATTTTTAATTGAATTCTCTAAGAAACACGAACATTTTTAGTAAATGTTGTGAAATTCCACTAATGCATTTCTTCATGTCCTCACTGAACAAGGAGAGTATTTAATTTCACTTTGAGTAGCAGGCATGTCACATGGAAATCAGACCTGGATTACTTTTGGAATCATTCCTTTTTTTACAGATATATTTGTTCTACCTAACAAATATTTACACTGCGGTTTAATTTCATACACTAGTAGAGTTTGACATGCAAGGAGTTAACTCTATGCTGGCTTTTCAGTTCAGTTTTGTACAATCTCAAATGCAGAAAAGCTGGTGTCCTTTTCAATAATATCACACATTTCCTTTTCAATAATAGTAAACATGTCACATGTGCATCTGTTAGTGTCGGCTGGTGTGCAGGGTTGACTTTTTATAAATGTCTGAGAATCTCATGACCAAATCTGTTTGAGGATCTCTTAGAATGCCTTCCAATTTGTTTTGCTGGTCTCTGTCTTAAGCCCTTTCTCTTAAGACTTTGAATGCTTTATCATTGCTTAATGAATTCCAGGTGTTCAAGTTTGCTGTTGTTCTGTCCCCAGGGAAAGAAAAACCAAAAAGGTAGCAAAATGGGTGAAATTTGATGAAAGAGAGGCTCAAATAGTGTTGGTGACCTTATTTGATAAATTCAACAAAAATCCTGCTGAAACTGTTAGATTCATTACATTTTGGTCTCAGAGAGTATGTTCTCTGCTGTATCACTGGTTACAGTTGGCATTGTGCTTACAGATTTTTTAGAAAGCTATTTTCCCTACAGTTGACATGGGAAAAAGATCGTGAAAAATCACCATATCTTGGGATTGGTCACTTAGTTCAGTTGTTTGAAGATCCTAAAGACACTCCTCCGCCAACCAGAGGGGAAAAGAAAGCAGAAAAGAAAAAACGGAGGGTATGACAAAATTTTTACGGCACTAGGTTTTTTGTATTTTCATGACTTGCATACATTCTGCATTGCACCAGATAAGAGAGAAAGCTGAACAACGATCTTTGGAAATTGTTGAAGAAGTCAAAGCTTGGGATCCACACAATGATCCAAATGCAACAGGGGATGCTTTTAAAACTTTATTTATTGGAAGGATGGTATGTGATCATAAGTAGATGTAAATAGACAATGATTGTTAGGTTACCATTATTGATGCTAGTAACATATATTCATATAAAAAATGAAACTATTCTTCAATGCTATGATATGTGCAATCACCTGAAAGAAGTACTATTAAGTGTAAAATATCAATATTAACCACATTCTTTGCTTACACTGTTGCACAGTTTTCTCAGGGTTGGTTTATGGGGTGTTTGAATAATTGACATTTATTATTAAAATTGTCTACCTTCAAATTGTGTATACTTGTAGAGTCTCGTTGGAATATTTTGCAATTGCCTCTTTAATGTACAGGAAAAGCCTGGAAGTTTTTTTTTTTAATAGTTTGCAAAACAAAGTTCAAATGTTGTAGTTTACGTTTAATGAAGGTATTTAACTGTTTTTTGTAGAATTATGACACTACAGAATCAAAGCTTCGAAGGGAATTTGAACCTTTTGGAAAGATTCGAAAGGTTGGTCTAAGCTCCCTTTTTCAGAATATATGTTGCAGCAACTGCAACTTGCTCTTGGTGTGCAAGATTTTAATGCGTAATAGAGTAGCCTCTATCTTCAGTAGAATTTGAGTGCTATTGCTCTATCTCACCTATGGCCTGATCTGATTAGGTGTTTTACAAAATGCGAGTTCAAAATGTCCGCAATAGTTTGCAACAGAAAAAAATTTTGATACACAATAACTGCTAAGTTGCCGGTAGGTTTCGGTAGCTAGTGCAACAGGTTAGAGTGAAAAAGCAAAGGTTTAGGAAAAAATTAACTTCAGCAAATGCATTTCAAAAAGAGTTCAGCACCAATTATCTGCATTTTTGCTAACGTTGCTTGACACGACTTCATGAACGTCTGTGACTAGTATTGTGGATGTTACCTGAATTTGGCGTTCTTGGTGCTCAGCTCAAAGTAAACAGAATTTGCCACTAACTCAGCAGACACTTTTCTGTGCATTTGTCCCGTTTACATTCACATGTGGATTAAGAGCCTCTTTTTCATAAATTTTGAATTAGACGAGCTGTGGTTCGTTAGAACCTGCCGAAGGTTGTGCAGTCAAAAGATCATTTCGTTTTTTCGTTTAAACACGTGTATTAACCATGTTTTCTTTTATTGTTTTTCGCAAATTGTTCAAAAAGGCTGACACCAAGCGATAAAGCCCATGGATTTATACTTGTTCCGTTGTTTTCGTACGGTGCTTCAGCAACAATGCTGCTCTTATACGGTCAACAGCTGGGTGAATTTGACCTTGACCATTTATTTTTAGGTGCACGTAGTCACGAATAAAGCGACTGGAAGACCACGTGGTTACGCTTTCATTGAGTTTGAGAAGGAACATGACATGCACGGTATGGCGTTCCTGTTTGTTGAAACTGCTGTCATATTCTTTAAAAGTTTTGATCCACATTAAACCTTATTTGCTGTTTTGCACAGCTTTGATAGCAGCGTTGAGGGGATAATCATGCTACACGCATTAGGTTTGTATGCATCGATAAACAAGGGTAAGGTGGGTTTGTATGACCTGCTTTGCAGTTTAGTCAGAAAGTGTTGGTAACGTGGTTAAATGCAAAGATGCTTTGGTAAGGGCGTGTGTTTTGGGCTGTGGTAAGAGCCGAGGCAGTTTTGGGAAAAAGAAAGAAGCCTATCAGGCCGACAGAATGTTCTAAAAGGCATCCGGAATTTTGAACAGGAAAAAGGTTCAGGTTTCGCTGTTGTAAAAATTTGTGTAGAAACTTTTCGTTGTACCGAAGGGAATTAAATGTAATTCAATCACTTCTTTGTTGCTAAACTTCACAGACTGGTTGTTCTTGGCAAATTTCTGTGCAGTTGTGTTTGACTTATAAGGAGTGCTCTTAAAAATCAAATGAGAACTATGCGTGTATTCGCGGGATTTAGTTGTTTCTGTGTCGCAACGTCTTGACAGTTGGCCGTAGTTGCTGTTTTCCTATGTAGCGGGCGGTTTCCATCCGCTTTTATAATACTTGCAGAATTGTTTATTGGTTTAATAAAAATGCTGTGAGAATGATGCTTGGTCAGCGGGTGTTGCTCGTAATTCAATCAAACGCCAAGACTAATAACCCTGTGTGTGGTGTGCGATAAAAAAGTCCAAAGGTAAGTAAACATCGCTGTAAAGCCATTTAGTGGTCCTCATTTGCCAGTTTGTTTCCAGCTGCCTACAAAAGTGCAGATGGCAAGAAGATTGACGGGCGGCGGGTTCTCGTTGATGTGGAACGGGGACGAACGGTGAAGGGTTGGAGGCCTCGGAGGTTGGGAGGAGGCCTGGGTTCGACTCGAGCCGCACCTGATGACGAAGGAAGGACTCGCGAAAGGTATGTCCTGATGACGTCATTCTTATGTACTGCTTGCTGGAACTAGAAATTTAATATTCTTCGCTTTGGCTTAAGTATATTTGTAATAAGCTTTGCACGACGTATTGTTCGTATGTAATAACGCTCTGTCCTGAATTGCTGTAAAATTTCTTGGCAAATGACTTTAATACATTTTTAAGGAAGCTTCATGATGCTGATGATATTTGAATACGTGAGCGGTTCCATGTCCATATGAAGATCTTTACGACATTAGCAAACTTGCTACTCGTTGTCTTATTGGGTTATCTGTAAAAATTTCGTTCGTTTTTTCCGTTGGCGGAGCAACGAAGAATTTCAAATGATTTAACGTTAAGTATGACAACCGTAAGTCACCGCCTAAATCTGGTGAAAATTGAGTCGCTACCATTCACTACAAAATGTATCACGCATTGTTTGAAACGATTAGTGTAACTTGTAATGCGGTGTTTGCTTTGCAACTCTGCATATGTGTAGTCAGTAATGGCAGGTAATAGTGAGTTTGATCAAGCACTGAAAATCAAGAATATAAACAGTTACATTCGCGGCTTTTTAACTTTAAGAAATGGGGCAGATAGCACTATGATTACAAAAATTTTGGTAATGATAAAAGGTTACCTGCTGAACAGCCATTGTTGGACACACCGCACAAATCACCTTTAGTGATTTAACGAACAGCGTACTGATGCAAGTTCACTACGAAGAAATGAAAAATACACGTTTAGTACCAATATATCTTACAATTTTTATCTCACTCTGGTTTGAAATTTACTATCACGCTTATAGTTTCCGTACTCATTTGTGACAAAATCTGTTAATTCGAATCTTCCCAGTTCTTCGGCCAAAACCTTAGCTTTTCTATGGATATTGTGCATTTATCAACAGCACAGAAGAAACTTAAAACCTGCACTATCCATTCTCAGCCCATAACGGAATCTTGAGCTTAAACCCAACGAAGCGTTGCTGTCAAGGGCAGCAGAACGCCGCTTGACAACCACCCCGATAACGCTACCATCCTACTATCAAGGCCTCAACCCGGTCCCAAATCTTTTCCCATGTTAATGCATTACTTCTTGTTCCACTGATGTGACCACTTTGGTATCCAAACCGCGACCACAGTCAAGCTGTTATAAAACTGTTGATTGAACTCCGCGTATCATGGCTACAATCTATCGGTATCATTAAGCAGAAAAGTTAGTAACTTTTCAGTGGCAACTGCGTAGCTGGGCGTTGTCTTATAACAACCTACATACAAGAATTGTGACATGAACATTTTGTGCGAAATAAAGCACGTGTTCTATATTTGCTCCAACCTTTGTTGCGTGGCCAAGAGAAACGAAGTGATAGTAATAATATGTGAAACCCTTTGGAATGTGTGATTAAATCGACTATCGCGACCACCTCCCTAGCAAGACCATTTGAGTGCCGTCCAGTGGTGGCTTTGTTATCGGGGTTCCACTGCAATCCCATTCAAAGTACAGTACTGCATTTTAAAAGCGGCAGCGCAAATCGGCCGAAACAGAAATTAAGATGTTGCCTGTATATTCGCAGTAAGTGATAAAACGTTTTTAGCATGTCTTGATTTGGATCAACTGATGTAAATCAATCGGCACTGACAGGTGCAACAACTCAGTTTCCGAACCGTGCTGTACCATACCAGGACTGTACGTGCTAGAGCGCTCTTGTACGATAGCACATGAATCAATGAACAATTTTGTTTCTGGGCTTATCCAGAGCGCAAGAACATTTCATGAAACGAAAGCATGTGTTTGCAATGAATGTCAGCTGCAAAAGTAATGGCGCGTTATTATTACAGGAGTTGTGTTGCCGCACATGTGTCTTTTGATCTCTGTTAGCAAAAGCTTGGTAGCTGGCAACAGACTAGACTAACTAAATCAGTATTTGATCATTTGAGTGTTGCAGCGGTATGCATTGTGTGTGTTTAGAAAAAAAACATCATGTCAGCGATATTTCGTAACACGAGTTGTATTTTTGTTTGTCAGAGGCGAACGTGACAGAGACAGAGATCGCGACCGTCGTCCCGCGGAACGGGAAAGGAACGACCGGGACAGAGACAGAGAAAGAAGAGAACGGAGGTCTCCTGAACGACCAAAAGAACGGTACTTGCAGTTCGTTTAAAGAAAGCCTCATCGCGCTCCCCGTTTCCTGCGTAATTTTACTTGACAACGGGTTCGCCGACCACCACCGGCGGCGACATTTATAGAGTTTGGTTGCGCTGGAATCCCTTGACGCTGTTGTCTTGTGTCGCTTATGTCACATAAATCAAAATTTTCGTTTTGTTTGGATCTTGTGTGTTTCGATCCTTCTTTTCCGGAGCTCTTAATAATACAACGGTATTTATTTTCTCAGTGAGAGGCGACACCGATCACGTGAAAGGGAACGCGACCGTGACAGGCCACGTGACCGTGACCGCGATCGCGACAGGGACAAACGTCGCGACAAGGACCGGGATCGTCGCGATCGTGACCGAGACCGTGATCGTGATAGAAAACGTGATGGTGAGCGCCGCTCACGCAAAGACGACGCCGGTGACGGAGGTTCGTGCGAAGTCCGAACTCTTGTGTCGTGTTTGTCGGTACTTTTCAGAGGCAGTGTCTACTATGCGATTGCATATTCATAAAATTCCATTGCCTGCTTGGTGCGTCCGTAGTCAAGGTGTTAGTTTAGAAGCAATGTCTTCGACAGCTCGTTACAACGCCACAACATTTTCCGCTCGGGCCTCGTTTTACAGTTTATGATGGAGCGAGCACGTAGTGAAAACGCGTTTTCTGCTCAAAACGACGACAAACCCTTTTTTGTACCAGATGCGAAAAAAGAAGATCGTAGCAGGGACTCTCGTCACCGGCACCGCGAGAGGTCGCGCGAAAGAGACGGAAGGTTGGTTTCGTCATCTGTAGAGAAGTTCTGTTGAAGTTGCTAACAATTCTGTGATGTTGCTTTGCCTCTAACTTTTACAGATTTTTTTATTGCCCCCTAAGTACCGTGATCTCATGTGAATCTTACTATCTTTACCTAAAATCACAGCTAAACATTTATGAAAGTGAAAGAGTCAGTAAAACATAATATTTCTTCAATTTTATTTTGTTTCGATAAGATGTGCCAATCAAGACATGAAGCGTTGTTACACCAGGCCATCGTTGCAACGTCCAATTATTACAAAGATAAAGGTAGCAGATGATAAAACCCACACATGCTTTAGATTTAGTCCAAGTTAGCAAATATACAGGCGGGTAAAAATGCTGATTTTCGGCGTAAGAAATTTTAAATTTCCACGTTTTCTCGCATACCCTGAAATCCCATGTTTCATAATTCCTCCGGGAACCAGTTTTCTGTTTGGAAGGTACTGTCCGTTGGAATGAAAAAGTATGCATTTCGTTTATACGGTTTTATTGTTGTGATCGTCACTGTTTTCTTTACTGCCACAAAATCTCTACATGGAACGCTCAAGAATAAGTCTTGTTTCTGCAACTGCGAAAGTAAAAAAAATAGAACGGAAGTACGTAGCAGATACGAAGTTTGTATTGAGTCTGGAGTGCCCCAGCCTTGCTTAATTTGTCTTGAACACTTGACGATCCCTGGGTGGTTGCTTTGCAGTGACTGTTCTGGTTTGCAAGTCCTTGTCGTTTTAGTCCGGAAAATATATGAAGTGAGCTTTTGAATCACGTTGATTTCGTAATGTTTCTATGCCGCGAGAATGACAGAAAACTCAAATGTCCACTTGGTTTAATCGTTTCTTTTGTTTTTATCTTTTTTTAGACGAGAGCGCGACCGTCACCGTGACAAAAGTGACGCAAAAATGGAAAGTGTTAAGCAAGAAGGAGCTGGTGAATATAATGAAAATCGCCCCCCTCCATCAAACCAGGGTACGAGCCATATAGTTTTTGTGTTCAGTCTGCTTTTTGTCGCATGCAAGTATGAATCTCTCACGATGTCGAAATGACCATTGCTTTTGAAAGTTCACATACCATGCGGCGGGTATTCGCTTTTTAATCCACTTCCAAACCCAATCCATTGTGACGTGTTGCTGCAACGTGCTTGGCCGGACATTTGCAACATTAGTATATATAAAGTTCAGTTTGACGAAAAAGCAATATACCTTGGTCTTTCTATTGTGATGTAGAAAGGAAAGAAATCATTGATGATGAGAATTCCTTTTGTGCCACGATCGCGTTGAGCGTGCTTTAATGGCAAGTTTGGCGGATAGACGCATCCGCCTGGAAGTCCATGGATTGGACTTGACTGGCGCGGTGAATACTGCTCACGAAGTGGGCAGAGCTCTAATATCTGGGTCAGTACCGAATCCCAGAGCCCTTAGCGTTTTAAAACAAATAGCTTTGGATCGCGTATAGTTTACGAGGAAACCTACTTGTTTCAGTAAACGCAATATGACCAAAACAGCTTTCCCTGTTTGAACGAAATGATTTTAGCAGCCAATATGTAGTAAGCGTTAAGTTAGTGATAGTGACTGATGCGATTTGACCAATGGCTCGGTCATACGAAGGTCATATGTTGCCAAAAATTTTTGCAATGATCCTGATATCTGAAGCGAGGCCTGGAGTGGGGGATTTCACTCCACTACCCCGTACCCACCACATGAAATGAGATGTGCGCAACTTCGAGCTAATGGCAACAACCTTTCCTGCCAGTCACGTGATAACGTGAGTCGATCCAGAGGTTTTCATTTCACGTGAGTTTTGTCATACCTCGAATAAATCGAGTTGGAACACCAGTCAGAGCGTAACGCAAACATCACATCGATGTCTCTGCATTTTTTAACCAATGGCAAAGCCGCGTGCACCATCTGCAACGTCACACGCAATCACCACCAACACTTATCTCGCCTTTATACAGCGCCGTATTCCCCTACCGGCTGCAAAAAAACGTGTAGCAAGATCACTGCATTCCGTATTTTACCATCCTGGTTTTGGTAGCAGTGTTTGCATAAACGTTTACGAATCTCTTTTATTTCGTTGGCAATTATTTTTATCGTTACACTGTTCAACGCCTTTGTTTTTTGTGTAATTGAGTTATTATTTTCGAAAACAATACGTTAATTCGAACCCCTGGATTTTCAACAACTAATGTGTTTTGCTCTCATGTGAGATGTTCAATCAAATCTTTGTTCAGATTATTTGAAAATGTTTAAAAAAGCTTACGCAAAAAAAGCAAATGCATCGAAGCTGGAAATTACACGAATTAACCAACTGACGAACCAAATTAATCACAAAATTTTGAAACAGCTCGGTCTCCAGTGGGTAAAGATTTTGCAGACGACTTGCGGTTGCTCGGAGCACAACTATCAGGATATAAAAGGGACAAACCCTTATGTGTTCCAGTTTACGATGGTGTCAATTTTTACATTCCGAATACTTTCTACCATTACATAGTGTCACTGCTGCTGGCTTTTAAAGTGGATATTAAGAATTTCAAACTAATTTCCAACAATCGAAATTTGATATTTTCTGCTATTTGCTTTGTGTGCATAACATATTTACCTATGGTAGTTAAATAATTTAGATGTTTTGCACAGCGGGGAAAACTCTTTTTAGAGAAGGTTCAAGAAAATGTGCACAATTCAACTTTCAGGTAGATTCAACTAAAATTTCGAGTTGTTTGAAAAATTCGGCACTGTTTACACAACTCAGTACCACTGACATGCCAACCCGCTCTGCCTTATGCCGACCACTGACAACAGTCTATGAAAGAGAATCCACACCTGGCAGTCAGAATTCAGAGCTGTCGAGGAAAACAACCTGAATCGATAAACTTGCAAGCCTTGATCAAAGCAGTGACGCGTGAAGTCCAGACATTCACTAATGCACCAATTTACCTCGGTGGACATCGTGCTGCCCAGACACAGTTGATCTATTGTTGTTAACCATCTTGCGCATTTTATCTGCGAAATTGAAGGACTAAAGTCATTAACTAATAAAGGTGCAGTGACCAAAACAAATTTGCAGTCTTTGAATTGCTATCTGCCAGCCCCTGTTGGGAACCTCTGTGCCAGAGCTTATATATCGTTATTCAGCTGTCGTCGTGATGTACGTAAAAGCTGTGAAGAGCATACTTTGTCCGGGAACAGAGGAGATAAGAAGCAGTAGTGGATATTGAACGACTGATTGGAATAACATTGAATAACGGAATAACAAATGATTTCCTTTATAATCTCACGAAACGTTGTTTGATCTGCGCGCAGATGGAAATTTCTACGATGGACCGGGAGGCGATGGGATGAACCAGGAACAAGCTGCTGTAGACAATGGTTATTATCAAGGTATTGTGACTTTTCACGATACAGGCATAACCGTCCGATCCACATGCATCACACTGTTTTTGCGTATTGGTTCCAGTCCATGATAAAGTTTTTTTTTGCTGATTCAAACCTGATCCCATTCTGAAATTATTATCAAAAACATGTTTGCACAGTTGTTGATGAGATGTCAATGCGAGAAAAATAAGCGGCTCATGTGAAACCACCCATAATCTCAGTGATGTGCCACTTGTTACAGGAATGATGCCACCTCCAAAGAATAGAAAAAGCAAACGTGCACAACTTGTTGCAGCACAGAATGCGAAGTACGTAGCTCGAAATTCCCCGACACCTTTCGGTGCAAGCTGCTAGGAAGTCAGAAATTGTCTTTCTGCATAAAGACCTCGCTGTTCAATTTAACACATTTAGCCCGGTTAAGTTTAAGTTATAATCAGTAAAACCTTACGCTATCAGTTGCTTTTGAAAAGTCACTTTCAACTTTCGACCATTTTACGCTATCAGTTGCTTTTGAAAAGTCACTTTCAACTTTCGACCATTTTCCATAAATGGCCTGATTGTGAAGTTATACCAAACGTTTATACAGTAGGAATTTGTTTTCATTCACCAATGTGGTCACTGTCGGTGCGTTTGCAAAGCTTAAGCTTGTTTTCAAAAAAGAACAAACGCATGCAAAACTTGGTAGCTGGAACAATTTTTTTAATCAATGCTATCTGTACCACGCAATTCATCGATCTTTTGCTACGGTAACTATCTAAAGCTCATTTATCTACCACTGCGACAAAGTCTGGTTCACTTGAGATTTTGCTTCGATTTTTCCACTTGCCCTTGGGTACAACTGTTGTAACAAAATGTCGACAATACAAGAAATGATAGTCGCCATCAAGCGAAAGAGGAAGGTTTGAATTACACCGTAGCTTTCACACTTGCGCGAACTAGGTTTTCGACTGTTCGCGCATAGTACAGTATTCAGAATTGTCCTTGTGCGTTTGTGGTTGCCCTTGCCGCTCAGTGTCGCCTGCATGAGGGAGAAAAAAATGTTGACCTACAACAAACCAGAAAACCTGTCAAAATGGTTGACTACGGTAGGCGATATGACAAAGGTTTTTGATCTTTCTAATGGTCTTCAGTTCCAGAAAAGATTCCGAAGCGGCATGGGTCTAATTCAATCAGGCGACAAAATCAGTGAAAGACATAAGCCCTACAAGCAGCTGACTTACCAAGTAACCAAGAAAGGTTAATGCTCTGCATGAATCTGGCACTTTAGAAAATGAGATCACATCGGTGGTGATACTTCTCGCCTCCACACAATAAAATGAATCAAGTGCAATCTCTTAAGGCCACTCACATACAATGGTTAAAACCAAAAGTTACATTACAAAGTCATCAAATCCAGAGTTGACAAATTTTCACAAACAAAGCATAGTGAAATTTATACCTTCAAACGTAGGCACGTTGGAGAACACCAAAGTAAGTGAAAAAGCAACATGATTGAAATTCAACGCTATTTTCTCCAGAAATTTAGAAAAATTTGACGAAGGTCATAACCGGAAAGTTCAACTTTTGGTGAAACAATTCTTAGTTCAAATTTTGACCGTTCTTGTTGCAACTTGTTTGGTCGTTTTTGGCCATTTTAAGCTTTAAAGAAGCAGAGTTAAGTTTATTTTTATCGCTCGTTATGGTTTTTGTTGCAGAAAAGTTTTTATAAGTTCCTTGCATTCGCTGAAAAGTACGGCTGATTTTGCGTTGGGGCTACATGTCAAGTGCAGGCGCAAATCCTTGCAGTGCATTCCTCAGCACCTCACAAACTTGTAGGTGCGATTTTTCGTCATGCAAAGCTATCAGCATTCGCATTTATACTACTGTATAATTGATTGGGGACGAGCCTATAAAACTGCTATCCAATCAGTACAAGTGTTGCAAAACCAAAGTTTGAAATACATGACTTTTACCAATAGAAGACCCAGTACAAACAATATTTTTAAAATATTTAAGTCTCAAAGTTTCTGATTTGTTCCATCTTAATTTTGAAAAGTTCCTGTACAAGTATACTTCCAATATCCTGTCCTCCTTGGTATAATATTTTTGAAAAAGTGCTCAGCATACATGATCGTCGTACAAGGCAACAAGCATCAGAAAATTTTCATCATAAGCGTGTTAGAACTGATTATGGCAAAAAAACTTTTGTAATATGTAGGACCAGGCCCGTAGCCCCGGGGGGCATTCGCATTCGTGGGCAGTGCCCCCCAAATTTTGTTATACCCAGCAAAATTTTTTGAACATGCAATGAAAATAAAAATCTTTTCCCTTGCAAAATTTTGTTGCCCCCCAAATCCTAAAACCTGGCTGCTATGCTCTGTAGGACCCGTTGCGTGGGATTGTATTTCTAATAAGATTAAAACTTTGCCAGTACAATATGTTTTCATCTCAAGTGAAATCGCAACTGCTTCCTATTGACCTTCATGTGAGATATGTGGTTTGTCAAACGTTTTTGAATCGTTTAAGTTAAACTGAGCACAGTTTTTGTTTTGAACTCTTGTCCCTCACCTGTACTATTGAAATTTGGCAGTCATTATATAGGTTGTGCTTGATTTAAGTGACTGCTTTGGCCGTTGTTCGCCCAACCTGTGCTGTTCGTTTAAGCATTGTCATTTGAAATGCGTTATTTGTTGCCCGCTTGCAGCGCAAACATGGCTTGACTTTCTAGCCAATAGTACATGTCACAAGAAATAGAGAGAAGTGGATTACCGCCATCACAATGCCAATGGTCTTAGGATCTATTTAGGCAGTAACTGAACTTTGCCTTTTGCTGCTTAACCTTCCCAAGAAGACTCCGGTTAGCTTTGTCACGGTTCAGAATCGGCATTTCTACTGCATTGTTGTGTTAAGTTGAATAAACTGTTGATATCCAAATGGTTTCCTTTCACATCTACACAGTTATTACTGACTTTAACATCAAATTTGCTTTACATTGAATGCAAGATAAATGCTGATTTTCGAAGCTCTGTCTAAATTTGTAACATTGTCTTAAATTGCAATCTGTCGTTTCACAGAAAACATGAAGTTTAAAGAAGAAATCATGGAGCAACAACCTTTCGAAAGCATGGTAAGAACATGAGACTGCACTGTTCTTTTTGTGTGGAAATATCGCGCAGCGTCGAAATCAGTGAGTTAATTGTCGAGAATTATGTGACTTATATTAAGAATGATCGAAGTAGTCACTGTGGTCTTATTGTTTTAAAACCACGTTGGTTGCTTGACAGGAAATAACTCCACGACCTTAAGCAAGGCCTGCATTGGCTGCACAATGGTATCAGGTGAAAACCACAAAGTGAAATACTCATCATAACGAGATTGGCAAAAATTAAACTAGGAGGATTTTACGAGGTTTCCAACCTCGACGCAACCCGTGTAGCCTGGGACATACTTTATTCTGCTGTGGCGATGTATTTGCGCTGCAAGTGAAATTGGATCATTTTCGTTTCAGGAGCTTAAACAAGAATATGAAGAGTAGTCGGGACAATACTGATCATGCTGCCGCAATTAATTTTTTATCATGTGCTTGTGAATAAACCTTGAACCGTTGCGAAGCCTGGTGTTTCTCTGTGCAAAGGAAGGACGTTGGTGACTATGATTATTACTGGATGTCACTGCCAGCATAAAACATTGCGCGTTGTTTAGCTCCTGCGGTTTGTTGGAATGGTACATCAACGCATTCTGTTTGTTTTCGCTGAGAAGCGCGTCCACTGCCAAGTTACAAGAGTAAAGTCTCGTATTTATTCTTGTTTGTGTAGTGCGCAATATTATGTTCCTGGCAAGAATGCCTAAGACGATATGCGAAATGTAGGCGATTAATATTAAATCCATTTTTACGCGAAAGTGATGGCATAAATTTCAGGTGCTCTTTGCATATTGACTTACCTACAGTTGTCTGCTTAACTCGTTAGAAAATTTTGGACCAAATCAAACTTGTAGGGTTGCAGAAGTAGATGCACAATGTTTTTAAACTGTTGTTTGCTGTGCGTGTGGTGAAGGACTTGCAATGAGAGATGGAATACCAATAAATTTTGGTGTCGTCCGATTTTTCAGAAAACAACCAAAACTTCGTAGAGATTTAGGATTAGGAAAGCTTGTTTTTACGATCACTTGCTTTGACAGAAACAAGAGGTGCAGCTGCGGCAAGCAGGAGCTGTATAAGTGTAGTTTGAACATGCTGTAGAGCAGCGGTCATGGTTATACGGGAATATCTGTTGAGATGTCCAACGGCATTAACTGTGTCAGCACCCATTAATGCCTGATTACATTGACTATTGTTTCATATGACATGCAGTTAATAACCAAACAATATAAAAAGCGATTAAGCAAAAACGTAACCGATTTCAGTGGAAATCAGAATTTTAAATGAAAACACGATGGCAAGAGAATTTATCAATGTTAACAAGAATTGTCACTGTGTCAAATAGGGTTGATGTAAGAACATGACGGCCATCCGAACAGTCGCCAGAAACTTTAATAGGGGGGCTTGACTTTCTTAAAATTTGACAAAAACTACACTAATTACAATGCTTCAATTTGGGGAGCTTGGAGCTTTGTTTGGGGGAGCTTAGCCCACTAAAGCCCCCGTAATGACGGGACTGCGACCATCTAGTCAACAACTCAAGGCATCGGCACATTGAACGTACACCGCGTCTAAGAACCGTTAATGACAGCAAGTTTGAACAGCTTGCTTTGCCGCCTGAAAGGTCAGAGCATTCACAATAGTTGCAAACGCAAAAATTGACCACCCTCATGGGCGTCGGAAGAGGGGTGCGATTTTGTAATTGGATATTTTCCTATTAACTTTTTAATAGAAAATTGTTTTTTCCTTAGTTTCGAGTTGATAAAACGAAGATTCACCACTGTTGGCCCTCTGTAAAAATGCTTTTGACTACCACCTAAAACAGAGGTCTGATGGTGCCTAGGGCGTATATTATGTTGTATGCCCCCTACCATATTCTAGTATTGAGGAATTTGAGAAATACAGGCACAGCAAAACTACATGCCCAGACCATTGCCCTGTGCAAAGGGATTACGTCACAAAAACGTTACTTCAGGTGAGAATCAAGAAGAGAAAAAAGTCGAACGAGTCTCGTAGTTTACCACGTTACGCAACAATAACAAGGGCCTTGAACGTTGTAAACAGTCGTGCAACCTGGGGTTTGCCCCCAGATCTGAGGTTTTTCAATGCTTTCTGGATTTTTCTTTGGAAGATCTGAGGTTCTTAAGATTTTACTGCGTGGCGGGGATTTAAGATAGGGTATGATTGACTTTTTTGTTATCATATTTCATGATAAATGACCTTTCTGCCACACTCTTCAAGTGAGAAAGAACATGTTCACAGATAAATTGCATGATAATCAGAATCTCTGGCTCTGTGAAAGCAGGAATAGTCAAAAATAGACTACTTGTGAGATTATCACCAGAAAACAATACACATGCACCAAATGGGAACCAAAAAAAGTAACAAATGGTCTGGGTAGAAGCCTACAGTGGGCACGAGATATAAAGAAAGGCGTAAAATACAAAACATGAATCTGCCACTGATACTGGAAGTGACAATGAGGAAGAGGTCTTGTAACTTGTGATTAAGATATCTTGAGACTTATCTTTTTTATGTTTTTTTTTCAGAAACTTGAGACCTGCTAGTCTACTTATTTTAGAAGAAAAATGAGAAAGAATTCCTTTTATCTTGTGATTAAACTAACTTCGATCCTGCATGTGTGAGCTTGTTCTTTTTATGCAAATGTGATATTTACGAGCGTTATCTGGAAAATATTTGTTTCTACAGTTCATCACCAAGCATATATAACCAATAGTAGTCCTTCTGCTTGTGACTGAGTGGTGCCTCGATAGCAGGAAGATTCACCTGATTTTGTGTATCGTCCTGACTTGAGTTTTCTGTTAAAATCTAGGGGTTTTAATGAGTCTATGTGGTTTTTCAAAAATTTCATTGGAAACTCTGGTTGTACAGTACAACGTACCAGAGGTGGTCGGAGTCACTTTTTCAAACTCCGACTCCTCCCCTGTTCCAAAATTTTTGAATCCGGGTCCGGCTATTCTTCAAATTTGAGAATCCGACTCCTGTTCAGACTCCGGCTACAATCATCAATCCAACCGTAATTTAACCATGTTTTTACTTAAGAAATGACCACACAGACTCCTGCAACTGCCGAAATGGAAAAGTGACTCCGGGTCCGGTTTTTCACAAATTATAGACTTCGGGTCCTAAAGAAAAACGCAGAATCCTGCCGGGGTCGACTCCAGCTGTCCGGATCCGGTACCACCTCTGCAACGTACGTGCAAGGTCACCGAGTTTTGCATGGCACTTTTGGCCAGAAAAAAGGAAAAAGCTACATTTCAGAAAGAACGCTGGCGCTTTGCTCAAAAACACGATATCGTTTGCAACATATCACACTTGGCGCCGAAAATATTTTAACACCTCCGAACGATATTCTTTCTGACAGAATTATTTTACTACTTTGATATTTTTTACAACTATTTAAAGTGAAGATTCTATCGCCAAATCGTCACGCATGATATAGCCCTGTGACACAATTCGTATTGCCACTAAAATTGAAACCAAGCAGACAAGACATCATCGTAACATAAAACGTTCTAAATCCAACTTTGAACAAGCAAGTTTCAGAGGTCTCGGTTTTTGTTTAATGTAGCCTACTTTCCGCTTTGTTTTGATTATGGCGTGTTTATAGTGAAATGATTAATGGTAATGGTTTATTGTTTCATATGACTCAGCCAACAAACAGAAGCACCATAAAAGCTATCGCATGCAGGAAACCAACCATTAGCGAACATTAGAGCGAATGAAAACACAATGGCACAATAGTTGATCAGTGTAAACAAAGAGGGGCGCTGTGTCATATAGCATTGGCAAAGACCGTGGCGGTCATCTGGTCAACCAACCCCGTTTATCACTTTTTGACAAGTGTTGAGAAACAACAGTTGGGGATCAAATAAGCATGATGAAAAGAAAAACAAAAACGAATGAACGCAGAACATGGTGAAGAAAATGTATAGGTGAAAGCGCATGCCTATGTACATAGATGAGTGGATCGAATTTAAGTGAGGAATTTGGTGCGGTTAGAATATTTTTAGCAATACAAAGAGATTAAAAAAACTGTAATAAAAAAAGTAAAAAAGTTACAAAAACTAATTAATGAGGTACAAAAGAAAAACAAAGCAAAACAGAAAAAAAACTACTTTCATGACGAAAAACATAGAATGTGCACACAGAAAATACGAAAAAGTAAATATACACAAAAGATCAACAGAATTACAGAATACTAGAATACACAGTATTTTGTTCTGGACAAGTGAAATGTTGCTAAAGTTCATAGTTGGGAATTTGTTTCATGTAGGAAGTGTTTCTTAAGTTTCCATTTAAAGGTAAAGGTGGTTGAAAATTTAATATCGTCTGGTATTGAAGACCATACTGTTGGGGCAATAAATTTAAGAGAACATTTTCCTGAGGAAGAGTTAACTCTAGGTAAAAACAGATTTTTAGAGGTTGCTAGTGTTGTGAAGTGATAATGAATTGAGCTGAGTGGAATAAAATATTCATCAAAATGATTTGGAAGTAGTTTGTCATGATAAGAGTGCATGAATTTGCCTACTGAAAATCTATATAGTTTGGTGAGGCATAAGATGTTTAAGTGCTGGAAATGTTCTTCTAGTGATCCCGTGTTAGTTGGATTTATTATTTTTATAGCTTTATTTTGGAGCTTAATGAGAGGCTGAATGGTTGCATTTGAAGCACGTCTCCAATTGAGGATTGAGTAATTAAGGTA
>JGI24158J21664_10004221_pt1 | contig 18403 bp, 7 predicted proteins | sample Ectturendosymbi3_FD_21664 | JGI IMG/M metagenome (IMG submission 21664)
CGAACGATCAGGACAGAGTAAAAATTAGTATCCTCATACAAACACCTGGTTCCGTACTCAACTAGTGTAGTCATGGCTTTAGTGTGACAGATGTATAAGCTGCTACAGCAGTAAAACTGCCTAATTTTCGTCTGGTTTAGCGAATCCGTTCTAGCTCTATTCTTCAGGCATGCGTTTGAATTTCTATCACAAATGAAGATCCCAAGTTTGAGGGACAGCTTATGTCAAGGGTGAGGGGATCTTTGAATGCTATCATTTCTGACAAAACGGGTAAGGTGTCTTGTGTCTCTGGTGCATAACGGATCAGGTGGGTTTGGGGCAAAACGGCTTTTTCTGTCATCCATGAATTGTGTGAAAGTTGTTACAAGCACGTTTAAGGCTATGAGCTTTCAGAGCTTGCACTGGTTGCAAAAGTTAGGGTCTTGTAAAGCGTCATTTGAAGCCAAAGTGGTCTAGTAGGTAAATGCGTTCAACACTTGACTAGCACTCATATGACACTTTACTAAACCTTTTCCGCAAGCCGTGGTACTGGGATCAACCCAGAAAGTGGTTGAAAAACACTGCATTATGGTTGAACCGTGCAAATTGCTGAAACTTTCAAACTGATTAGAGTGATCTTGACATGACAGTTAGTGCCACGTCCAACCGCTTGTTCTTCTACGACCTTTTGATTATTTTTGTTAAGGTCAAAGCGGATCACCATTATTAACGTAGTACATTTCTTTAAAAAATGTTGTTAAGGGCATTTTCACTTTACTGCACCGGAACCTACCGTAAATGTTTGCGTTCCTCATGGAACCCAATACAATGATCCAAGTGTCCATATTACTGCAACCGCACAGAACTGTGATCGCGAATTTCGTCCCAGGCAATTTCAGTCTGTTTCGGGGGAACCCCTGGCAGCCACTCGTGGAACGCAAAGGTTCCGCGGAACACGGTTGAAAAACACTGCCTTAATGTTATAAAGTTTCATAAGGGCAAATTGAGGCCTGTCTAGGAAAAAATAGTACACGAACAAATGGACAAAAAATGACTTAGAAATATGAACTTTTTAAACTATATCCCAAGTTTTGACACTTCCAGCATATTTGTGGTTAAATACCAATAATTTACGAAATTTTCGATCAGATAACCTGTCTCAAGATAAATCTTGTAACGAGATAATTTACCAGTAGGACAAAGAAAAATTCCAATAAGACTTCTTAAAAATAATTATAATATAAAATTTCATCTTTATTCTTTGAAAGTTTCTGCAAATGTCAAAATTGCTATGCAATGTTTTGCAATTTTCGGGGGGGAAAATACCCCAAATGCCTCCCCCCCCGGTTGCGCGCCTGTTTGAACTAGTGAACCTTTGAAGATTTGTTGCCATGTTATTGTTATGCAATAAACACCAACGATAAAACAATCCGCTTGCTAGTTTTGCAACCTGCCTCTGTACGAAAAAGAGCGGAATGAATTGCAAGCTCATCACTGCATGAAACCAGAATAGTAAACCTGGCTCTTGTGCAGTGTAAGTGTCATGCTGGCAAATAAAGTGTCAATGCAAGAATTAACTCATTTAATCAGAATTAAGCTTCTGACTTAGGTTTTCTAGAAAATTTTGGTTCTGAGTCCCAATTTCCAGCGGTGGGGCAAATGCCCGTTTTCCTCCCCCTTGCGGACGCCCATGCTCAGTCATATCTAATGTTTCAGCAATTTCACTTTCAATAGATATCATTGCCAGATTTGTTAGCCTTTCATCAGGCATAGTTGATCTGTGAAACGTTTTAGCCTCAACTTGCTGAAGCTCCATTCAGCAGTATTGCGTAGAGCAGTGATCGGCAAACTTTTGTTAGAATGGCCCCAAGCCCCCTTTCCATTGGCGTCCGCAGAAATTTTTCCAGAGGGGCAACGTCGACATTTTGCTTATACTTTTAAGGTTTCTGACGATGCAATGCAAACGGGCGTTCACAAAGCGCTTTATCTATTTTTCACAAAAAGAAATTACTCGACTTCACGGTAATATCACAAAAAATGCACTCTGTTGGCTGCAGTTGCTAGGCATTTTGAGATAAGTTATACAAAATAGACTATCTGCAGATTATTCAAAGAGCTGCAAACGTCTAAGATCTCGTCCAAAGCAATCAAACACCCCTTCAATAAATCCTTGCTTGTCTTTACTGACTTTTTCACGATGAACGCTTGTCCACATAATCCGGACAAGCGTTCAGTCTCACACTGACAATGGATTTTTCAAACTTATCATGCTTCTTTTCACACAGGAGGCTATAAAAAACGTGGCCATCCTCTATCAGAGCTCACTGTCTCCCCGCGTTCAACGCTCACATGCGACAAAACGCCTCCTACTACCGTGTAATTTGAAGTGAACACGTGAAGATTCGTTGCCATGTTATTGTTACGTAATAAAGGCCAACAGTAGAACAATCAGCAAGCAACCTTCGTAACTTGCCTCTGCAGACAGGCAGAGCAGCAGAAATGAGTGAACTGCAAACTCATAAATGCCCAACACCAGGACAGTGAACCTGGTTTTTGTGCACTGTGGGTCTCATATTGGTAAATAAACTGTCAATGCAAGAATTAAATCAGTTCAATCGGAACTGAGCTCCTTACTTCAGGTTTGCTACAAATTTTTCGTTCTTTCTTAGTCCCAATTTGCAAAATGGGGGGAATGACCGTTTTGCCCCCTTATTGGGGGCGGCCATGCCGTTTCAGTCGTAATTGAAGGCCCGTGTTATTTTTGAACGCCCAATTTCAAACTTATGTTGTATTCAGTTATCTGCAACATAGCAATGCTATGTTAATGTAATAAATCCTATAGCCTAATGACAATATCAATGCCGTGTTAACGTCAATCAATGTTCTATATGTTTGATCCCACGCAATCGGTGCAGCAAACACGGCCCACAACAGAAAGCGTTGCGCGGCCCAATAAAAAGTGTTGAACGGCCCACAATTGGGTCAATCCCCCCTGTGTGCATAGTGTTATTCGTTAAATAACTGGATATATCATTGGTGCAAAGTTTTGAGTTTTCATTGGACGACTCTGATGCAAGATACACTGGATATTACAGGCGCGGGCTACAAATACTGTTTTATATGATTGTATACCGGTTATTCTATTCTTGTACAGTTAAAGAATACAACACAGGTTTAAAACAGTGGTGTGACTGACGGTAGTCGAAGGCTGCGAACCTCCCTCCTGACAAGATAAATGCAAAAACTGAGTCCCCATTTTGCTTATATTTCGGTATTCAGTACTTTTTCAGTGAATTGTAAATTGTTGTTTTTTGGCGTTTTTCGGAAGCTTTGACTGTTATTTTCTGATGACTTCGGGTTTTAGTATATAGAAATCCACATCCGAATACACTTTCATTTCTAAACGTTTTTCTGAGTGTTGGCGAAGGGCCCCCTGCGGTGACCAGTGGGCCTCTTTCAGCTGCATTTCCCACCAGAACCGTCGCCAGAAAGTTTTCAATAGGGGGGTTTTGCAGTTCAGCAGGGGGGCCTTTTCATTTGTTCGGGGGTGCTTGACATTATAAAATTAACCAAAACTCCACTTATTTATAGTGTTTCACTTTTCAATTTGGGGGGTTGGAGCTTTGTTTGGAGGTGCTAAGCCCACCAAAGCCCCCCCGTGGCGAAGGGACTGTTTTCCACCCTGGCTAAAACCTCTAGCTGCGGAACTGATCTACAACTTAAATTTCCAGAGTAATTTTTTACTAGGCTATACTAAAAATGCTTGCAATTGTAACACACATGATGCTACCCCTAAGGGTGACATAACAATGTGCTTCTGATCCAGTAGGTATCATTTATGCATGGGTTCTCATTACTGAATCAAGGACAGTTCTCGCAGAAACTGTCTGGTTAACAGCCCCTATTAGTTGCCCGAATATTAATTATTTCTCAACGGTTCACACTATAAAATATACACAACAGTGAAGAATATAATTTTTGGTCTTATAGTTTTTATTCATCACAATAAATATGTTCAAATAACACAAACTGGTATTCACCAATATACGATGTATCATAATATTCAAGCACTACTCGACATGTCACCACACTCACATAACTCTCATATGTTAATTCTGCATCTTAGTAATTTGCGATTAGGAGATCAACAATCTATCCAGATCGGTTCCCCTAGTCAAGCAATTTACTATATAGATAAGACTCACTATAACTGGCTGCTGCTGTAATTAGTCGAAAGTAAATTCAGTCAAAAGGACTGGTCCGACAGCAACTCAGTAATTCAGAAATGGAATCCACTCACGAATACAGTACAAGCCTAAACAACTGGCATAACGAAGCTACGATGGTACAGATAAAACTGGCAGAACTTCGTTCGGACAAGTCATTTTCCTGTGGTTCAAACTGCCAGAGATTAACCCGGACAAGCCACTTTAAACTGACAGGACCCCGTTCGGACAAGCCATTTTTCTGTGAGATTTTAAACTGGCATGGCACCTGGTACAGGCCGCGGGTTACCACTTTTTATTCCTGATCATTGCCCGAAGTGAGCGTAATGCCCAATATCGAGACAATGACTTAACCTAGGCATCTGACCTGTAGGGGGAAGAAGCCAGTTTCTCTTTCCTGATCATTGCCCGAAGTATACTCAGACCATAATATCGAGACAAGGACTTGACCTTAGCATCGGACCTAAAGGCGGAAGGAGAAGCGTCTGAATTTCAGTCCAAATGAGACGGTATTTATACCCGTAAATCGTCATGTGACTTGTGAACGCCCCTTTTCTTCAGGTGTTCTAATTGGTTATTGCTTATTGTATCGTCTGGTGATTGGCTGATTTCAAATGCTTCCAGAACCTTCAGGTAGATCTCGGTGCTCGGGGTTTCACCTGATCGTGATCAGGCATCATGTGATTTTGCTTGTGTCTTGTGACTCGTCTTGTGACTTTGTTTTAATGACGTTGTCTTTAGGATCAGCTGACTTAATAATCAATTTTGATTGGCTGTAGTCTTTTTTTGCATTTGTCCTGGCTCTGTCAGGCTTGAGGATATTTCAGCAAGTTTGTTGTCTGTTCAGCAATGAGTTGTTACAGGCAAACTTGCCTGTAACACAATTAACGTGGATTCAGCAAACGTTACCGGCACGACAGCCAGCGTACCAAGGCAAATGCTGACAACGAAGCTATTCACAATGCATTTCGCAATGGTTGGCTTCAGGAAGTTACGGGTCGTGCGAAGATAAATTTCGTTGATGTATTCGGTAAATATGAATATTGAAAGGGGAAATGTGTGTAATAAGTTCTTGGTGAGTTCAGTTCTCGTGTCTCTATATGCTTAACAAAGGTACTCGGTCAGATTTGGGGGCCTCATTTTTGCCCGCCCCGCCCCCGTCCGGGGTGTACGGGGAGAACTCCCTCCGCCTCTGGTTACTCGTGGAAAAGGCGTTGGGGTTCGGGAAAAAAGAACGCGTCAATGCAGCTTGTGGGATATTTTCATCAAAATGATTTATTTAACAATTGTGTGTTACGATCAAATGCCAGATATAAAGTAGGGAAAACCAGCAAGTCTTGGTTCTGTAACGTCCACAGCATAATGTTGGCGTGTGACCAGCAAGTCCTTGGATGTCATCAGTGGTTGCCTCCACTGAACTTCACACCGGTCTGTGCTACAAGCTTCTATGTACAGTCGTACAGTGTTGCTATGACCAGTTTAGAAAGTCATAACTTTCGCTTTATGCTATAAAACGTTTAATTCTCTGCAAAAAAATTCCTAAACCCTTCAATTCAACCATACAAAGGTGCACGTCGTCTTATAATTTCAGTACTTTTCAAAACTTGCCCAAAAAATCAATGACAAAATATATTGCCGGTCTTTAAACTCTCCTTTGGAATAAATAGTGAGCTATGTCTGCTTTTCTTCAATTTATATCTAACTCTTGTTTCAACATTGGCCAAAAAGATTCGGTTTGTCTAAAACCAAAGCATTCTGGCTTCGGCAGCAAAAAAATTTTGAAACCGATTGATAAGTTCACTTGTGAAATCTGCGCAAAAAAGTAGTGGGAGCCACGTACAGTAATCAAACCTTCAAAGTTTAAAGGCTATAAATGATTAATGAAGCCGTCAGTATTGTTCGGTTTAAACAGCGTGGCTAAAATATATTCTTGTGAGCAAATATCTGCTGTGGATACCAAGAAAGATTTAAAATAACTTTGGCAGATGCCCCTGCAGTAAAAGTTTATATGTTTATCTACCATTTTCATAATTTTTTCGCTAATGAATTTTACCCGAAACGACAAATAAATTTTCAGTAGCTTCAAGACAAAAAAACAATAACTTATGCCAGACTTAGCTATCTCATTCTTTGTAAACACCAACGCATATTTGAGCATGTCTGCTTCACCAACAAAAGTAGGTTTACTTAGCTTTTCAATAACATCTGATTTTTTCTTGCTCACCTGGTACTTTTCTGAATGAATGTCCAGACACTGCACTGCAATAAATGATCCAAATAAGTCTAAAACATAAAGATATAATCTCCTATATATTTCTTAATAAAATCTTTAAAGAACATACGATGTAAACACTAAACAAGACACTTGGTATAGGAGAATTTAGGAGATGATTGGTATAATTTTGTATTAGAAGTGAAGAAAGAACCTTAGAAAAATTAATTTGAACATTTTCTGAGTCAGACACTGGTTTATCACCTCAAACGCGAACTCAGATTTTTCACGTATTGAGACACAATACATTGCCATTATTGACATTTCCAATAGGCAATCGTTTTCCAGTTTTTCTAACCAGAATAGCGCTTCCACAAAATAACGAAAGACCCAACAGCGAATGATGTAGGACGTTTTCACTCCAGGTCACTGCCACTATCTGCATACATATTGCCGCAGTATTTCTTGACATGCGAGCAGTTAAACGAGCCAGACTACCGCTACTTTAACAAAACTCTTTTTTTACTCTATAAAAACAACAATAAATTTTTTAAAGATTGAGGATGCGTAGTGTATAACGTGACATCGATTTCCTTAAAAAAACTTTGCTCGATTGATTCGCTTGTGTCACCTTTGTGGAGACTAGTTAGTTGCTGAAAGGAACTTCAAGACAGTACAAAATACAAAAGTCAAGAGCTTTTCAACTTTTCTTCTTGCATCCATTGATATCAATACACTTAATTGATTTTATGGACAGCCGTTTATAATACGTAGATAGCATTGATGTTGTGTAAAATGCTCTTGGCCCCACAAATACAACATGTAGTGTCCTCACAAAGTGTCTGTCGAATTGAATAAAATTTTATAGATAAAATAAAAAGCACATTAACAAATGTAAACCATGGAATTACTAAGAAAGCTGTAAGGATAACTATTAATAAATCCAGAAGGTGCAAAGAAAACAATGTGTACTTAAAATAAGTTGAAAAAAACTCGATTTCCATTCAACACATGCAGAAAGCTTACAAAAGTGTTGTCAAACGTGGCATTTTTAAAGTTTTTTTGCTTTTTCTCTCTTCAGTAGAGCTTTCTTCTTTTGGTTGATATGCTCCTTTTCACACATTCATGCAGCAAATATTACCATCATACAAAAATATCACCCTTTGCCTAATCTACAGAAGCAAGAAATTTATGATGACATAAACAATGTGAAACAAGAAAAACCCTGATTTCAAATCTCTGTTCGGAAACCTATAGATTATCACATTAATCGAAATAAATCACCCTATGATGTTTTCTAGTTACTGCAATTTCTAAAAATCTAACAAATCACTAAATACTTTTCAACAATTTGAAAGGTGTTCGAAAAATAACAAACACCAACGTTTGTATCAGTGTACGAATACAACTTTGAACTATCAACAATTCATTTGCAGTCACAATTATCGAAAAATCCTTTCTATGCACAATTAGTCAAGTCAGTTACCTGAGCTTCAGTTCAGCTTGAATAAGAAAGACAGGAGCTTTGATTCAAAGATTTCTTTGAAAACCACTATCGCGCTATGTTGCGTAGAAACGTTAAATTTAGCCACTTTATAAATGAATAGTGGACAACATTTAGCCAGGAAGTATAAAGTTCCTTCGAGTTACATAAACATTACAACCCATGATGTAATTGGCGTATTTCGTAAATGCCGGCAATGTAAGCAGAAAACTTGACTACTCAGTGGAATGGAGAGAACACGCTTACCAACTTTTGTATCAGGCACGTTTCCTTGTCAACATTAGCAATCATGCATGTCACGCAAGCTTCTTCGAACAGATAATTTTTTATAACATTTCGACGATTAAAACAAACCAAAAAGATTTCTTAAACTTGTGCCAGGACAAACAAAATGCATCAGGGTAAACATAACAGTAGCAAACCTGAGTTTTTGGTATACTTTACTTTCATTGGAAAGAAACTATCAATTGAAAAAGTACATCATTTTTAAAATAACTGCAAGGTAAAGTGCCGCTTTTAAACAGATCCCAGAATTTATAATAATGAGGCATCCGATGTTAGCCGATCCCGCTATTTTGTAACGAAAACACGCAGACGTTTTTAAATTACTCAGCACCATCCTGTCAAGAAGCAGGTTTAAAGTTTTAACTTATCGTTCAGATAAACATCACGACTTACAACTTCTGCTCAGTGAATCTTCTACGCTTGAAATTAAATAAGCGTTCTGGACCACTCAAGTTCAAAGCAAGCTTTGACATAATTTTTGATATTGATTACGTTTCCACCCTTGTCCACAGTTGGTCGACGCATAAATTTCTGCACTATGCATGCATTTAAACTGCTGAGTTGCAGATGTGTTCAAAACATCATTTTGGCAACCAAAACTTTAACCTTTTCACGCAACTGCAAAGTTACTTCAGCCTGTGCATGGCTACACACTGCATTGTCTCGAAGGTCTGGGCTCGGGTATGTTCATCGGTATATAAAGGTCCCGAACGTTGAGTACAATGATGATGTCCAGAGAAGATAATTGCTTTTCCTTTTCTGGTTTGTAATTCAAATTGACTGCAGAAGTTTGACCTCATGAAATGTGACGTTTCATTAACGAAGACAAAAACTTTTCGTTAGATCTGAAAATGAGTTTCCAGCCCTTGGAATCGGACTCTAAATTAATGCACAAACTTTGCGAAAAATCGTTAAACGGCTTGACGAAGCAAAACGCTCTCCGGTTTTTCGACATTCGGTTAATGAGACCATCCGCTTGAATGACTTTCGTGGCGTGGCGAAGACCTGGGCGTGGCCGCGATATCTCTCTGTGGCAAATTACATCCACTCCATCCCACTTCCTATAAGTGCTCCCTTGTCTGATTTGTTTAGATTTAGAAGATGCAGTACGGCAACCATTTTCAGAAACTCGATTCGAAAGATTAACAATTTAATATGAAACAACGTCTGCACGAAAAATTTTTATCATCAGTGGAAACAAACTTTCAGTGCAACACGTACATTTTGGAGTGCCGTAGAATAATCCAATAATAACTTCGCAAACCTGAACAACGTTTTGCTGAACAAAGGCAAGACATTGCCAACACGGTACTTGCGCTTGGTATGAAATTAGCCCAAACCAATTAACATGATTCGCTACAACGCCACCTTCAGTGCCGAAATTGTCGAAAAAGTATAAATACGTATGGCATATATTTGCAGAGTTCCGTTGAGTTAGGAGCTCAAATGCTAAACATTTTAAGTTAGATTAATATCAAGACACTGGGAAACCGAAAATATCATGTTGGTCAGTTTGGCCAGAGCAGAACCATTTAGCAATCACTTTTCTTCTCCAAGTTTGCAGTTGGTGGCTGAATTGTAGTTTAAGTTGTCATTACGCTTAATCAGGAGTCTCAAGCCCGCAGAGGCATCTTTTGCGGCCCGAGATGCTTTTAGGGAAATTTGAAATAATCAACATTTACAGTAAGTTATTAGTTTATTCACCTGTTTAAAAGTGCTCGGCCAGCGAATCAACAAGTTCCTTTTGAACCAACGAAAATAAATGCAGAGATGATTTTCCTATAACTCATTATGCCTTTCGCTGGTAATAAGATGCAAACGCTGTTTCTAGAACTTTTTAATTAACGCCATTGCTGCGTTAGCGTCACAATGCGGCCCTTGGATTGCTTTATAAGTCCTCATTTGGCCCTCGGAGCAATTTGAGTTTGAAACCCCTGCGTTAAATGCAGCCAGTTTTATGTGCGGGTTGATTTTGCTGCATTACCAAGAGTTGTGTAGTAAATGTCTGATGCTAAAAGATCTCTATCCTAGTAGGCTTACTGCTCAGATCTGCTAGGAACTAGTCGTGCAAAAAGCAATCCTCACTGAAATGAAACTCTGCCTGGGTTGCAATGGCGATTTTGTGATAAGTTCAAGTGAGCCCATGATACCCATGTTTTTCACAGCTTAAAACTCGCCTGAGGTTTTGCCGACATTTTCATTTACCATTGGAAAAACATAAATTCAAATAATTTCGGATTTATGGCTAGCTTATTGCAAAATTGCAATGTGTACTATCGGTTATTCAGCAGTAAACAGGTGTCTTAGCTGAGACTTTCTGCATATCATTCCAGTATTTATATCGTTTGAGTGGTGCTTTCTCTGGTAAATATCCAAATGTGTAATCTATTCAGACATCGTGGACGGCTACTAAATATCATTTTGATTCATCTTATAGCACACGAAAACGCGGATAAGAACTTTTATCAACTAGAAATTGACAAACAGACAGAAATTGTAAGAGAGTGCTTTAATAATTACTTGTCCGATTGCATCAAGTCGCGCAGCCCAAAACAATGAAGCAAGAGTTATTTAATTTTTACTTTTGGGAACAAATAGAAATCTTTTTTTCTTTGAATGCATGAAATTTTGCAAATTCTTTTCTAATTGTTCAGCAGTGCGAAGCAAACCTCAGATGATACGTTGTTGGGCTGTACTGCTCACAGGTACGCATGAAATATGTTTGCACTGTTTACTTGAAACGTATTTCCACAAGATTCAGAGAAGTTATTTTCGTTTTCATTATCCAGACGAGAATACAGGCGTGATCTACCATGACGAAAATTGCTAAAACGTATAAATGTCCAGATGTATGTGAATTGTGAACGTCACAATCCAGAAAGATTTCATATTTAGAATAAGTAAACAATTAATATGTTTGTTAGGCGTGCACGGTGTACGTTGGCTTAATAAAAAATGTTTGGTTGAATACTAAAAAAAAGAAAACATTTGCCACGGTCCTGAGCTTTTATTGAAGGGTTGCTCAACAAAGGTTCGTTGTTCAGGCTTGAGCTTCAGTTAAACTTACTGTTGTTCGCCGGCCCGTTAAATTAAAGCGAAGTAAACAAAGCTTTTTGCCTTTTGTGTTATCACGCGGTCAATATGAGATATTTTCTTCATTTAAAACTGCTTTTCAAGGCTACCCAACGGGAGTTCAGCAAGTGCTGAATTGTATCAGACCAATTCAGCCGATATGTCATATCTTAGTGCAGATGTGTTTCTGACGTACTTTGCAATCGATATAGAAACATATCGAGTAGACACGGAAGACACCGAACCGAAAGAAATTAAATCCATCAAACACAGCCTAAGCTTCTTTTTGTTGTAGCTTTCCAATACAGTGCTTTACTGTTTTGTAGCTGTAGTAAAATTGAAATAATTCTCCAAGCAGGAGTAATAAAAGAATAGATTGCTGTACTTTTCACTCAAAACTCCGAAGAGATTATGAGATAATACTGACTTCGTTTGTTCTGTCCGCAAGTCGTAGAAACTTGCCCTGATAAAACTATCGTAATAATTGGAAACCAGATTTCAGCACTGTGAAACAAACTAACGACTCTGCTGGATATGGGATCGAAACAACAGTCGTCTTATCGTCATTTTACTGCGGGAATTAATCATATTCCCATGGAAATGCTCAGGTGGGTACTCGTGTTTAAGATACTTAAAAAATGACAACATATTTTGTCCATTTTGATTTCAATAGCTGGATATTGGAAACAATATGGCAAGATTACGATCTTTCATTAAATAAATAGTTTGACGTTGAGTCAAAAGTTGTCTTTGTAAAACAAGACAAGCCTTTATTATAGATTCCGGTGATCTGTTTGGATGAGCTGGAGCGAAGTTGCCCTTATATAGTGAAGGGTATAGCACCTTGCAGGCTCAACCACTAATCGAGTGCAATACTTTTCTCTGACGCAAAACAAATTGTTGCGATAAACCTCCAGGCAGCACTTGCCTATTACCTAATGGAAGTTAACCTAATGAAAAAAATGAAGTAATCGCATTTTTGTTTTGGCGAGTTACACTGGCTTACAAAAGTTGATAGCTAAGGTTGTGAAACCAATTTTTTCGTTCTAGTTTTATGGTGCTGAATCTAAAGCCTGCACTGGTTTTGCTTCATAAGGACAAAATTCGGAGTTGAGCAAAGTAACAACCGTCCTTCCAACTATTTTGAAAACAAAGAAGAAGTCCAACATATTGATGATTTGGATTTAAGAAACCATAAGCTACTTTCAAACTGTAAAGGGGACATATCCTAGTTTCAGACAATTCAGAGGAATTGAGTTTTACTCCTGAAACGGGCTGTTTAGAGAACTTTACTCCATTCCTACGACTAAACACTCTCGTTATTGCACACTTTAATACACAAAACTTTGCCACAAGCTGTAGGCCTGGAACAGAACTCAAACATTTTAAAAGAAGTTTACAAAGTTTTCCTGTTAAAGCTTTCAGCAAAAATTTTATGCAAGCACTTATATCGTGCTTGTGCAATAAATAATAATAATAATATGTATGTATGTATGTATGTATGTATAATAATATTTAAGGCAACCAATTTTGTGACCTAAAAACTTAAAATTTTGACTTTGTAATTTACAAATTTTGACCTTATTTTTACCTATAAATTTTCTGTGTTAACATATTTTATTGCGGACTCGTGGTCCATATCACAAAGGCAATCACAGACACAAGAGCGCATAAAATGGTTAGCCATACAGCAGTGCGCATTACAGAATCGGTGTTTGTACATGACCAACATTGAGAGGAGCAAAACACTTTATCATCATCACAACTGTATCGTCATTCACAAGAGCACAAAAAGTGGTTAGCCATGCAGTAGCGCGTTATAAAATCGGTGTTTGCACATTACCAACCTTGAGAGGAGAAAGACACTAAACAGCACTTCTTGCTATTTGTATGCTTGGTTTTTATACATTGCGGATTGCACACCATTTTTTCTTTTTACTACACAAAGGTAATACTGATGAGACGCGAACACCGAAACAATGCACCAACAACTACCGCAGTTGGTCTCCATCATACAGGAGCTTTGAATAATTGATGAAAAATGAAGATTTGTAAAAAGCATCAGACATTTGAAGCGATCGAATAAAAAAGTTGGATAAAGATGCGCATCTTATAAAAATCGATACAAATTGTTTCTCAGCAAGGCATCAAAGGTCCTGACACAAAGGCTAACCTGGTGTGGGCGAACACTTACATTTCTGGGTGTGTAATGCATAATTCGGTAGGCATTATTGTACGCAGCACGTAGGCGCTTCATACTAGCCTCAGTCCCGTCGCCACGGGAGGGCTTTGGTGGTCTTAGCCCCCCCAAACATAGCTCCAAGCCTCCCCATCTTGAAACATGAAACACTATAAATCATTGGAGTTTTTGTCAATTTTTAGAATGTCAAGCCCCCCCCGCACAAATGCAAAGCCCCACGCAGACACGCAACGCCCCCCTATTGAACACTTTCTGGCGACGGTTCTGACTAGCCTGTGTGTATTTGCTCCACAATTGACAAGCATACATTCACATGCAATATGCACGAAGTAGAGTGTTCTTTACTGCAGGAGAGAACTGATCAAAAGTGTCTCTGAGTTTGTTTGCTGCACAGTACAGTGATTTCACTTGTCTCTGAATATCATCATCCTTCAGTGATGCGTTTATCCACACTCCAAGGTATTTCACTTGGCCAAAAATTGTACACGTACACCATTTAGAAACACATTTCATGGAGCAGGTAGTTTATACGTTTTTGGGCAAAAAGGAACACCAATTGTTTTCTTGCAGTTAAAAGTGATTTCGTGATCAGCAGCATAGCCATCACAAATATTCAGAAGACAAAGATTATATCCTGCTGATTTTCTACGCAACGTCAAGTAAGCCAACATGGGGTACAACGATTTCAGAACTTTCCACGGAACTTGAGGCAGAAACAAAATGTTGACAAAACAGTTGCTATATGGAAAAAGGTTTGGCATGGGTTAACTTCAATAATTGCAGTCTTTGAGAAATCGTAACCCCTTGGCAACCGCATAAAAGTCTAAAAACGTACGTTGAAACTAAGCTTGTTTCATTAACTTTTAGGTATTACGAGTTTTACTACACGTACAAATACATCATTACCCTGATATACAGTTGATAATTATTCCGCCAACCAAGAGAATACACCTTGTTTCCATGTTTCATGCTCTTGTGCAACGGCAGAGTCTACATGGGTATGCAATACAGTAGAAAAATTTTATTGATTTATTGAAATTGAAATTATTCAAGAAAAGATACAGTGAATAAAGAGGGGTGTGGGACCGCAAGGTCATCAAGCCCCTCCAAATAAATAAAGCATACATGTAAACAAAGGACAAAGAAAAACAGCAATAACGTCAGCAACAACAACCAAATGTTTTAAATAAGATTTGATAACAAATGGTGATACAAATTAGCACAAAATTTAAGCAAACAATACAAGCTAAGGGTAAAGTTATTGGTAAATATTTGAAAATGAGATACAAATATTGGAAAAGTTGAGGAAGTTCATACAGTTAAATTCTAGACCAGTTAAAACCAATTGTATTGATTAATGAAAAGTAAGAAGTAGATGAAACGAACGTTATCACTGAAACAGAATTAGAACACAAGAGAAAAAAGTCTAAAAAGTATGTCCAGCATCACAAGAGCATTTACTCTAAAGGAACAGGTTATAGAGCAGTTACCCGTAACTTACGGTTTTAACGCCTCAACACCCCTAAGTCAAATTTTCGTCAATTTGGATACCCCTTTTCAACACAGTTGAATAGCAAAAAATTTGTAAGAAATAAAACAGAACTGGTAAAGAAATATTCACTGGAGTAGTGAGGAAAAAGGTCAAAGCAAAGGCTATATACATCATATTCATTAGCACCGATCTTCTTCATGTGGGTACATTGTTGCTAGATTGCTAGAACGAATGCTAGAAAAGTCAGTTTGGATGGAAGCAATTTCAAGTTCTTAGAATGAGAACTTGAGTCCGAATTTGGACTTTACTTCCCAACTCTCTTGAATACACCCAACATCTAAACTCATCACACCTAGCAAAATCCAATGTGACATAATCATGTGAGATTTCGAAGGTATGCGTTACCTTCAAAGAAAATAAAAATGTCTAAAACCATGAACAAGATTCATTGATCAACATTTCAATAGAATATTTATGAATTTTCCGATGACATTTTTCTTGGTAAACTTAATGTTGTTCATGAGAATCCGCAAATTATCGCAAAAAAATATGTTTCAGCAAAACCCCCAAATCTAAACATACAGCCAACTAAAATAACAATGACATAGAACATATTGTTTGGTAAAGAAAAGGTCAAAAATCATATTTTTAGTATGTGAATTATAAATTTTCTTTTTTTAATAAAAATGATTTCAACTTTGAATTAGATAGATGTTAATGAGTCAAAAACCAAAAGATAAGTAGACCAATTGGACAACATGTTGGCCATACTTGGTGTTATATTTTAAACCAGGAGTGCACGATATTCCAACCTTTATGATACGCATTTCTGAAAATAAATAGATGCTCTTCTCAAGGATTTTATGAGATTATTAAGAAATGTTAACACTGTGAAAAACTTCTGTGATACCAGGAAACGCATCAAGAAAGCAACTCCTCGCATTCTTACTCCAAATGAACAGTCCAAGCGAATTCGTGTATTTTTAAACGGAGATCAGCAATTCGAAGGTATTAATACTAGTAAGAGATGTTATCCCTTAATTCTCTCTTTATCACTGATCTGTATCCAAAAGCCACCAGTTGGTAGTCTGCCTGTAACATCAATTAATTACTCTTCTCAGGTGCCTTGATCTTGATCCGCCCGCAGCAGAACATGCACTCAGTTCTTGATGAAATTCAAGAAAAAACAAGATGCGCCAAACCTCTGACTTGTCTTTACGATCTCGATGGAAGAAGCGTGACCTCATTTGGCAAACTTGTACACAGTGGATCTTACGTAGCTGCCTCTGGAGCATTTAAAAAAACAAATTACAACACTGGAAGAAGTAAGCCCCCTTGGAAAAATGTGCGAAATCCCAGGGGCAAGCGGATTAGTGATATCGATTTGATCCAAACCGCTAGCACTAATGACACGGTTTATTCCACTAATAGCGATGAAGAAGCTGAAACATGGAGAAGAGAAGTTTCAAAAAAGAAGGATAAATCAGAAACTGAGAGTTTTGTTACGACGAGGCCAAAGATCCGAAATGACAAAATCAAGTCTTTTGACAAACCAGTATCTTCTTCAGAAATAAGCAACATAAGTTCACGTGAAGAAAGCAAAGTTACATCATGTGTCGCCGATACTGACATTGACGTTTTGAAATTATTGACCCTCAGTGATGACGCAAATTCACGCAACAAGCAACTAACCCCCAAATCATTTGTTAAAATTTCCGGAAGTCATCAACAGCGAGAGGTCACTGTAATTTACGGAAAGGACAAAACAAAGTTAGTTGTCCGGCCTGATCACTACATCGATGAAATTATAAGGCTCTGCTGCTGCGCACTGGGTCTTCAAGAATATTCCAACCATCAGCTACTTTTGCAAGGAAAAAAACTGCATCACACGTCGCAACTGTTTGACTCTCACTGTGAAAACAAAGCCTTATATTTGAGCAAAGTTTCAACAAACCCATCCGAGAAAATACAAACCGAGCCTCAAAGTGAAACCGTTGCAATGAAGCTTCAATGGATATTTGGGTAAGCCAAGAAACAGAATAGCTTTAGGTGAAACTATCGCCACGTGACCTGTAATTGCTTTTTCTGCCAGCACAACTATTTGTTTTTCCAAAAACTGCGTTTTATTGTGATTGAAAACGAAGTCAAGATTGTTACAGCCCTAACTTGGGGCCCAGACAGCATTTTAGAATTTACTCCACTCCACAAAAACAAAACTTTACACAACACAGTGCAAAGAGATATTTTTACTTTCTCCTGTTTTATTTCGGCAGGGGCAACCTAAAGAGTGATGTTTGCATCACTGATGATGGAGAATTGATTTATACTTCTGGAACATTGGTAATTGTTCATGACGTGGATAAAAGCAAACAGCGCTTCTACACTGGCCACACGGAAGATGTTACCTGGTACGTAGACGTAGAGTTGTCAAAATTGTACATGGTTAGACACCGCCACGGCCAACTGTTCTCGCTGGCATTTTGTAATGTTGCACGAAAATAAAGATCGTGACTTTCGCTTATTACTTTGAATTTACTAAATTCGTTTTTGAAGTTGAAGACCTTCACACAAACGGTGCTGAATTTTCTTAGCAATTCTAATATACAACCTCCTTTTCTAAGGTGCAAAATGATTTTAGCCAGTTAGTACCTTCCGCAGCTTTTTGTGCAGTGAACTCCATGTTAAATGACCTGCTGCGCGAACTACCCTGCTGTCCATATAGATACCTAGTAAGCTGCCTGCAGTTTGGTGCAAATGTTTGAGTGAGTAAAGTCTTAAGATTGCTCACTCCTGCTTAACTTTTTCTAGTTTATACAACAAAGGTTACAACCTCCATCCAACATTTTAAATTAAACAAAACTTGTTTGAACTGAGTTCAAAGCTTTTAAAGACAGTATTCGTTGTTTACCTTGGATTACTTTGTTCACCTTTTTGTAAAATCTAACGCGTATATATGCTACACACAACTTTGTTCTTCGAAAATGTTAAAACGGCATGTATCAATCTTCGTAAGCAAAATATGGTCATTGGTTGCACACAAACTAAATTTAAGTTGCAAAAATTTCAGTTTTGTAATTATTCCAACAATAACTTTACCAATTTTCTTCCAAGCAGTCCTTGATTTGTAAAATTGCAAGTACGATGGGTTATAAATTTGAACAATTATTTACAACCGTCTTAAAATTGAAATCTGGCGAAGTCAAAAAATAGAAATTCAGGTCAAACTTTCAAAGTGGCTGCTTTTATGGTTGCAAAAACTGATTTACAAATAAAGCAGAAACAACCACCAACAAATGACATAAATTTTCCTGAAGAACTCAGTAAACATAGGAATGTTTCACTTGTTTTAAGCTGGACAGTATACATTAAACAAACACATCAGACAACCCAACAGAACAAACTTATACAAAAATGTAGACAAGTTTTTTTTTTT
>JGI24158J21664_10004223_pt1 | contig 18400 bp, 10 predicted proteins | sample Ectturendosymbi3_FD_21664 | JGI IMG/M metagenome (IMG submission 21664)
CGAAAATGATTGTGTTGTGAAATTTCGCAACTGAATCCAGACTTAAGGCGAGTTTGGCCGTTTGGCGGAATCTTTTGCCTTACATTTTTCAGGGAGGGCTGCAGCCCCTCTAGACGAGCCGCCCGTGGTGTGTTCTGATTCTGGTGCAACTGACTTGAAATAAACAGGATTTACGTTAAAGACATGGGCGGTCACGAATCGCGACAGATGTCAGGAAGTAATGAGCAGGAAGATATTGAAACTCAGAAAATAAGTAGAAATTATCGCCGTATTTGTGGTAGCAATGAGTGAAGCAAATAAATCTATTGACGTAAGTTACCTTACTTTTTTCCCGTTTGATAATTTCACTTGAGGCTTCTAAAGCGCTCATTCTACATTAAAATTGCGAACAGCAAACAAAGCATGTTCTCTTGGCAGTATCAAACGTTGCCTGCGCTATTTTTGCTTTAATAACCTGCAACGTATGAGCGCAGTCAAGTTTTAAGGCAAAAAAACTACCATTGACGCGGTTAGTTTTCTCTGGAAGAGTGGAAACAAACTCGGTAGCGGCAACGCGAACGACAGAGCCGTCAACTGGCTGTCACTTGACTGAGACATCGCGTTTCACTTCGGTTTCTTGGTCGTTGGAAACGCGCTATAAAGCTGTACAATCGTTATATTGGTTAAATTTTCCTGGGGGACAGGGATTCATAGAGATAACGGATTTTTCAAAAGTAAACAAAATGCTTTTCTTGTAGGAAATGCGCAACACTGGCGAATGGATGCGCCCCCGGCTGTTGCCGGTGCTTATCCTCTGAATACGCAGGGCCACGACTGGAGCAATGGAGGAATGTTCTATTCTGATAATCAGGTCAACTTTAGACCACCTTCTGAAATTTATTCCATGCCCCAGAATTCTTACCCTCCTGGAGGCGCGCATTCACAGCGATTCATGTCGCCGCCTGAAGAATCGCAAAGGTTTCAAACTGAACACGACTTCCAGCGCTACCCGCCCGGCATTGAACAGTCAACGATGCCACCTCCTCTACCTAACGAGGAGGTGCAGCGCGCAGAAAACGCCAGGGAAAATTATCCTGCTACAGAACAAGTGCCCAATTCGCAGGGTGCTGGTTACGCGGAGCAGCAGAGAAGGCAGCAACATGTCTTGCGTGCCGGTGATGATTCCGTTTTCCGGCAGCAGCTTGACTGGGCGCACCAGCCGCAAAACATCGGTCACTCATCCTGGGGCGACAACCCACCTCATCAGACACTCCCAGGGTATGGTGACATTTCAGAAGGGCGTCGGCGTCCTTGCGAAGATTACGGACAGCTTGATGGGCGCCTGGAGCCTCCGGATTCCGGGGACCACCGTCAGAATGCTGCTAAAGGTGCGCCCAGGATCGCCGACGTCGACACAGCCCAAGCTGCCGATCAAAATGCTCCCGTTTCACATAAACCTCCGCAAGTAGAAAGAAAACCGAAAGAGCCGTCGTCTGCGCCTTCATCCAAAGAACCGCGCACTGCTCAGCGTCAGACCTTTTCGGGGAGAAACTACTCCAACTCGAAGCTCCACCCTCCCAGCAATCGGCAGCCGGGTGGGAGTCCCGGTGGTCGCCGCGGTAGCGAAAAGGGGGACTTTCCGCGATCCGAATCCGATCACAGTCGATCCGGATCGGAAGTTTTCGAAAACGAAACGGACGATCGATGGCGAACACACAATTTCAAGGTGCATGTGTCCAGCAAACAGGTACAGCGAATTGCTGAAGTAACTGGAGTGCGCTGTTTGTAATCGCCGTTCGTTTCGTTCAGGCCAGAGGTCTCAAACTCAAATTCCTCCGAGGGCCAAATGAGGACTTATAGACTTATAAAGTAACCCGAGGTCCGCATTATGATACTGACGCAACAATGGCGGTACGTGAACCCACTTAGAAAAAGCTTTTACATCTTATTTCCTGCGAAAGGTATCGTGAGTTGTAGGTAAATCATTTCAACCGTCTCTACATTCGTTTGAAAGCAACATGTCACTTGCCAGCCAAGCACTTTTAAACACCGGTGAATAAACTAATTAACCTAAACCTAAATGTTAACTATTTCAAAATTCCCAAAGAGCATTGCGGGTCGCACAAAACGCCATCGCGGGACACATGTGGGCCGCGTGTTTGAGACCCCTGGTATAGGCTCACGGTGGTTTTGTACACCTTTTACTTCTTTCTGCGAAGTCCTAATTTGAATTTTATGTTCTGATTTCTTTAACCGATGTGAACTTAGTACAGTTAATTTCGTGAGACCCTTGGTCCAATACTAAGGACTGTTTTAAGTCCCTAACGAAATGAGTCAAGAGCCAAGGTTTAATTTTTTTTTTTTCAAATTCTACCTTTGATGTCGCTTGCTAATAAAGTTACCGTTAAACGTTACTTGCTTCCTTTTCGCATTTTTCGTACGTGCCACCTGATCAACAGCCAAGTTGTTAGTAAACTCGGCCAAGATTGATGCGTTTTACCTCGCTGTGTCTAGTCGACAATGGCACAGTGTTCGTGGTCATATTGGAAATCTGCAGCTGTTCGTTGCGCTCATCGTTGTCAGTTCAAGCGTTGCTTTGCAGTCAAGTTGTCTTGAAATTATTTGCAAAAGACTGAAAGTTGCAATTAACTAAATAGCAATTTGCATTCTGGTCAAATTGTGTAGCAGTGACAATATCATGAATGAGCAACAACAATGATGTTCCGTATTTGAAAAGTGAAGTATACACCTATGCTGTTTTTTTTTCGCTGAGACATTTTGGTCATTTGTCTCAGAGTTGTATTAAAACTCGCCGCAACAGTGTTTTTTAGCCTATATTTTCAGACATTCTGACCGACTTAATTTCATCGGTCATTTCAAAAACATTTTTGTGTATGACCGAAAAAATCCAGCACCGATGTCTTGAGGTTAGTGTTTCAGTGTTCTTTCTTATCAGGATATCATTTTCTTAAAACGTTTTGTAACGTGTCATAGAATCACCGACGACGATCCAGTGCTGCTGACGACGATATGAACTGGAGGAGGAGAGGTTCAGTAGAAGAAAAGAAACAGCCGGTACTTATTTTTCAAAGGTTTAATTCAAACATACTGTAGTACTGCCGGCTGGAGAACTTCCGCTTTTTGAGGAGCTGTGAAAACTAGCTTTTTCTTAATGACACAAGTGCTCCCGATGTTTGGATAGATTAAGTGAATGGTTGTGTTTGAAAAGATCACGTAAATGGTTTAACACCCAGCCGCGATGGATGGCGGAAGCTGAAGTTCTCCATGACGCTGTGCTTCAGCTAGACTTGAGCATAGAGCAAAATAGGGCAATAAAGCCCAGCAGCATCAGTGGCTTTGCACAGCCTAACAAAACAAATTTAGACTAACTGGCGGAATTGTAGCTGTCATGGCAACTAGACATGCGTTACCGCCGCTGCCACCACGTTGATTTACATATGTCTTCGAAGGCACCGCTTTCATGTTGACTAACATTTGTTTGATTGTGTGGAGAATCGTTATTTTGTCTATCAGCAAAAACTCGCCACATGTGTTCGTGCCTCATACTTAGTCGGTCATCTTTCGTGCTATTGGACAAGCGCTGCGGTTGATGTTCACCAAGCATTTGCCATCGTGCTCCTGTTGTGCCACTTCTTTTTCGGGAAAGATAATAATCAAGACGCACTTGTTCGTTTTGTGCAGACGAACAACAGACACTCGTCCTCAGACAGCGACCACCGCAGCCAAAAAGAACGTACAACCAAAAAAGTAAGATGCGATTGAGTCAGAGCTGTTTCATTCACGCCGTTTGCACAACAGATCTGCTTTAGCGAAAGCTCGAACTTTTATCCAGATAATTAGATTTTCCGCAGACTAGAAAATATGGCTACCCTGTCAAGTTTGCGTTGTAGAGAATCGTTGTCGATTCTCCTTTTTCTCTCAATTCGTGCAAGACGCGCCATCAGCGCGTTTGTACAAGGCCTCCTAAATATACACTCCTAAAAAATGTCTTTTTGGAGGCCTTGGTTTACCAGCTTTTTCTGCACGCACACTAACAATCCAACGCGCGCGTTTACCGCTGGCGAATTTTCGCCGGTGGTTGGCGTCACTTCGGTTAAAAATGTGCCTGCCTGGACTCCAGCAGAGATCAACAGTTGTCTTTATCAGTCACGAGAAGGACTGTGCCGAAGCTATTTCTCAACATCGTGAAACTCGACAGCCGTAATGTTGATTAATTGGAGTTAGAAACTAGAGGTTGTGTGGTTGACAGAACTTCGATTTGACCAAAGTCGTGCCACCGGCAGTGCCGCCTTCCGCTGTGTCGCCAAAACAAGTGAACATGGCCGTTGGTGTTTGTAGATTCATGCGCACGAACTTGAAATCTTTGAAACGTGGTCATTCACGCCTGCTTTTCGCCAGCGATTGCGTGGCTCGACTTGTCGTTTTTATATCAACAAGACTTCGCGTGCAGTCGGATTGATTTTAAAGCAGCCTCGAGCCGAGTCGGAATTTTTCAAAATTGTTTCGAGTCGAGCCATATTATCGGAAATCAAGCGATAACTGTTAATTTAAACGAGTGAAAATGCGTGGCTTTGACCTGAAGTGACCTTTTGTTTGATCTGAAGTGACCCTTTATTTGACATGAAGCGATTCAAATTTTGTGATTCTACTCGATCATAGTTTTGCAACCGGACTTGAATTAATTTTGAGTGAGTTGGACTCGAAAGGCTTGTAACCCAACCAGATCACTAATTTCAGTCTTAATCTTTGTTGTAGCACAGATTGGCTTTTGGTTGGCCATAGAACTAATTTCACATAACATCTGTCGCAGCTGGACGGCCATGCAACGTCTGGAATTAATGGGGAAGCTGTCTTGAAACTCATTTGCCTAAAATATTTTAAAAGTTGTTTTCGTTGCCGCCCTCTTCTCGCACAATTGCCGCTTTCGCAACTCGATGTTTACATCCAATGCTCTAGTGGCCGGTATAGTTTTCGGCACTTTGGGAATTTTCTTCACTGCACGTTTAATGCCGGCAAGTTGCGATGCTTCCTGAGCGCGGATTTTTATCTGTCTGGTTAATAATAAAATCAAAGTAACGTAGAAAGCTCAGCTGCGTCTTTCAGCATCGACTCATTTCCAGGGCGATGCGCGAAAACCCGACAGTTCCGGCCAAAGAAGTGTCGCCTCTACGGGGAAGTCCCGAGTGCAGTCTTGGATTGAAACTGGGCAGGTGGGAAAGATTGATTGCTTGCGATGTTGTTTGAACCGCACCATCTGCGCAACGTCTCCGTGTAGTGTCATTGCACGTTTCACCAAAATGCGTTGTTTGCTGCCGCTGTTTTTTAAAAATTTGTCTCGAACGCATTGCCACAAAGCTGCGGGGCACGCTTAATGTGTTACATCGTCTTTTTTTGCCGCATGTGTAGACATGAGAGCATGGGTGTTAAAAGGGGGCGGAGGGCCGAGGTCCCCTTGGATTTTGAAAGTTGATATTTTGCAATTAAGTTTTAGTAGAAAAAATATTTTATCTTATTTTCGGAGTTGGTAAAATGAAATTTCACCACTGTTGGCCCCACCCTGAAAAAAAATCTTTTTGGCCACCCCTGGAATAATCCACTATTCTCCCCCCCCTCCTGGAAAAATCCATACGATGCCCATGCATGAGAGAAGGTTGTTTTGCACATTGTGCGTGCCCAGTAGAAAGTTCCATTTCCGTGGCTCGCAAAGTGTATCGGAAAGTCTTTTTGTATAAGACAAATTAAATTCAGTGTTTGGATAACCGGCACTAAATGCGGCGCAAACGACGTTTCAAGCGATTGCTCGCCTTCTTGTCTCAAGCCAGCCCAGACAACGGCTTGTTTTGCAGGACGCGGAGGAGACTGGGAAACGCATAGATCTGCTCGACATATCTGGCTCTGACACAGACCTAAACAAATTTATCGAGACCACCCAGGCTTTCGCCACCAACGAGAATAAAATGCGAGAGGTCGCCGGTGCGTCGTTGTTTTGCTTGAATGTTCCCATAAAGGCATAACTTCATTGTGCTCTGTTTGTCTGTTTCCTGAACACAGAACACATTTCTCTCCCTCCCTCCCCTAAGGTAGTGAAGCCTGATCGCTGATGCACGTGGTCTCACCGTGCGTCAAAACAGGATGGCGTAAGACGCTTCGGGAAATTTCGGGAATTTATTCTCGGGCCTATGCACGGAGTTGATCCCGTTTCTGTGTACGCATCTCTGAGCTGCCCGGCTCAAACCGTTTCCTGGGTGCGGGTCGCAATGGAACAAAGAGGTCATTGTCTCTTCGACCGAGCCACAGATGCACAGGGTTGAAGCATTTGTTGAATAAAGCGCATTTTCTCAAAGCTGCTTTGGTCCGCCAATTTCTGTGCGAATAATTCCAAGCATCTCAACGTTTTCCACAACGAACCCGCTTTTCGCAGGGAACCAGCTTTCCACAGGGAACCCGCTGCAGGGGACGAGGTCTCCACTGATGGGAAACCCATGCCTCGTACGTGAAACAGGAGAGGCAGCCAATATAGCTGTGGAGCTGATAAACACTTCTTGCTTTCAGAGATATTGTGCAACAAAGCATTGAAGAATCCCAGGTTCGCGCGCAATGCATCGCTGCTCTGCGACCGGATGGCGTGGATGATGGTCGAAGGCACCAAGTTCCGGTCCGTTGTGCTCAACGTCATGCAGGTGTGTCGCAGTCGCGCGCCGCTGACCGCTCTCTGACGTTGTATATTTCCATACTACTGTTTTTTATTATTATCGATGAAGTGTTGGTGTAGGCGGTCGTCGACCCCCGTGCAGTTTGATCAGCAACATAGGCGTAGCCAGGGGGTGGGGGGGGGGGCAGGAGCCATGCCCGCCCCCAAATTTTTAGCAAATCTAGTCATTTTCTGCTTTGAGAAACGGCGTGCCAAACAAAAATACTGTTGCATGCCTGAAGTTAAAGATTTTGGCCCCTCCAAAATTTGGTACAAGCTTGGTACAAAAAAATGCCCCATTCATATAAGTTCTTCAATACTGCTCCCTTTTTCAGAGGAAAATGCATTGTCTTTATAGAGACGCTTAACTGTTTTTTGTCCGCGACTTCTGTTCAAAAGAGACGGCAGCTGCCTCACTTAATATGTAGTCGAAGTTGGCAAGCGCAAGTTACCACACACACCTGTCGTCGCGCGTAAAATCTCGTTACGTTGCCTACGCGCAGGGTCACTACCGCAATCGAGAGCAGCTCTTCGCTTCGTCGTTCCGCTCCGATGGTCGCTGGTTCGGCTTCGTTGCTTTCCTGACCGAGATCTTCCTGAACGTCAGGACCACATCTCGTGAGCGGCTGATTGTTCTTGTCGAGCCCGTGTTCGCATGCCTCTTGCAAGTGAGTCGGCTTCCTGTTCTGAGTCATGCTGCAGCGCGTCCTAGTCCGGCCAAACGTGGTACGAGTTGAATCCGACCTTGTTGCACTTGTGCTTACCCGGCCTTGCCTACTCTGTTCTCGAGTAAAAATCCAATTCCAACCAAATATAAATAACTTGTTCATTCCCGACGAGTCATATGGCGAATACATGACTCGTTCAATCCGACCGCAGTCCACAAAAATCTGAGTACGTGTAAGAAAAATTTGTCTTGTGTAGAACGCGAGTTTTTCACTTAGTGTTTCCGCTTTACTTTAAATACCGAACACGACGCGCATTACTTGTTGTCACTTTGTTGTTGTTTTAATGCTCGTAACACTTGTTGCTGACTCGTGCTCATCTATGCAGGTGCTGAACAGCAAGCAGGTCGACCGCGCTCACATCGAGTCCTTCGGAAACCTGGTGAGAACAAACATGCATTTCAAGTCCTCCAGTTTTACTAGCTAAGTGTCGTTGGTTTTTGCAGTTTGCATTTCTTTGCCACATTTAAATCTCTTGTTTGAACCTGTCGCACCGTAACAACCGGGACATGATGTTTGCAATGTTAAAAGTTGGTATTTTCCCAAATGATCTTTCCCAAGTTCCCCTCAATCCTCGTTTGTGTTGCTATGCACAACGGCAAGCATGGAATTCCTGTCCAGCGCTTTGGCAAAGTCAAACTACATTCTTTGCAGTACTCTCTGCCTGGCTCCGACCTCCACTTTCACTGTTTCTCTGTGGAACTAACAATGTATTGTTAGATAAACTGCTGTCATTAGCGAAAGCTGCGTTGAACTTAACGAGTTGCTTTATATAAGCCGCAACTTAATATTTTTTCCTGTCTTCATTTGGTTGTCAAAGTCAAGCAGCTGCAAGACGGTTTTGTTGTTTGGCCAATAACCAGTCCCGTCGCCACGGGGGGTTTTTGGCGGCTTAGCCCCCAAACAAAGCTCCAGGATTGAGGGGAACTTGGGAAAGATCATTTGGGAAAATAATTGAAACATGAAACACTATCAATCAGTTGAGTTTTTGTCAATTTTTAGAGTGCCAAGCCCCCCGCACAAACCCAAAGCCCCCCTATTGAAAACTTCCTTCCGACGGATCTGCCAATAACCATTTTTTACCTATCTTGCCACGTTGCGGTTGTTTAAGCTTGATTTTTGTTACATCTTTCTGTTAAGTTCCCCCATTGTACGCATTTGTATTTCATCAAATGACGATCAGCAATAACGGCTGAGTTAAAATTGCATGTTTAGTGACGAATGTAAACGTAAAACGAGAAACGAAATCGTCCGGCGTCAACGCGAACCGATCAATTCTCCGTTCGTTCGCAGTTCTCGCGAGCTGGCGCTGCTCTGGAGAAAGAAAGTCCGTCACGCATGAACGAGCTCCTGGCCGAGATTCGCGATCGTTGCGTGATTGCCAAGACGGTCCACGTCAGACGCGTTCTGCTTGGCTGCGTCGAACTGTACGCCACTAAGTGGCGGACGGGAGAAGAAACGCAGGCCAGCTAATGCGTCACTAGGCTTCGTGGCCGTGAAACGGTTCTATGCGATGAAGTGGCGCGCACCTGGCCGGCTGTAGCCAGCCTTTGATGGCTTGGATGTCACAGAAGTTCACTATTTACGGCGCAGGCGTTGCGTTTTCACCAGTGCAACAATTTTTAAAGATTTTATGGCGTTTTCGTAGCTGACCTTGTCGTTCTTCTCGCTAAGTGGAGGCTCAGCCTCTTTAAGGCTTGTTAAAACGCTGCCACGTCTTTATTTCTTCTGAAAGACCTTGTGGTCAGATACCAAACATATCAGATCAAATAATCCTGATCATGTCGTCACTGTTTCCATGCTTTGTAAATTTAGACAAATTATAATTTTGCTGCTGCTACGCGCCGAATGGCGTTAACATGACGTCTTCGGAACCGAAGGATTCTTACTGGTTACTTCTTTCGGCCTCGCGCGACCGTCAATCTGCATTTTTGATCGGGTGTCTTTAACTTTGAATTAATTATGCTTTCCGTGATAATTTCGAATTTTCTTCGACTTAACGAGCGACGTTTTCAATAGCTCCAGATCAGTGTGACCGTCCTGTCGAACACAAGGGCGCGTCGAAGTTTCTTTTTATCAAAATAAGGTGTTTTCGTCGCTGATGCTGCGCATGCGCATTGAGTCATGAGCTTCCAGCTGAGAAAGCTCTGCACTCTCGTCGTTTATTGAAGAAAGGGATGGGGTGTCATTGTCAACTAGCACTGTGGACGTGTGTGTGTTTTGAAACAAACGAGACCTTTTCGTTCGAACGCGATAGAGATTGTTCCGTTTTGTTAAACGCAGGTTTAAAAAAACATGGTATGTGGTAATTTTTCAGGGCTGCTAAGGCCCGCGCGTCTGTTCGGGTGTCTGTGATGTTAGTCATGGAGTGTAACGAAAGCGTCACGGCTCAAATCACCAACTCGGTCAAGCATGACGCGAAATATAGGTTGATAACTGTCGTCTTGACTTGCTCTCTCCAATCCGAATCCACCCCTCAAGTTTAAAGTATCTAAATCACAGCGTAAGTTCAAGATTATCATCAAATTCTTTTGTGTATTGTCGCCGAATCTCTTTGAAATCGTGACTCGCAGAAAATAGCAAAGCTTTTGCCTCCCGTGCGTCGCTTGGACCCACGCCGGTCACGCGCATCTTTTTCTTTTGTTTACTCCATTGACGCTGCGTAACGTCGCTCGTTTGTCTGTGGCGTGGATTTAAACCACGCTCTCAAATAGCAACGCGTCCTCTCCCACCCGGATGTAAAAAGCTCCAGTCGCAACTATGCCGAGCGTTGCCACATTCCGCCGTCTGTGCCCGTTGTGACCAGGAAGCCGTGCTGAGCGTTGCGCCGTCGTCATTTCTGTTCTTTTGTTTCGTCACCCTATCGTTGCTCACGTCACCATAAGTGCCTTCGCAAAGCAATTTAGGAAATTTTCGTCCAGTTTTGGGATCTTGTGTATGCGTAAAGCATGTTTCAAGACACTGGTTTCGCTGCAACTCTTTCCGCCTGAAAGTGGTGGATTGAGCAACCCGGTTAGTTGCGGATCGGGCAACCCGGACGGAGTGCTCGCTTGGAGTCCACTCCTTTGCTTCCTTGATGAGCTTTATCGGTCTTGGCCTTTTGTTAGTGTATGTGATAGTCGTTGATGATGAAATGTTGCGTTTTATTGTACAACTGAAATTTGGCCGCAAGCCTGTGCAGAGTAAGTTGCGTTTCGGTTGTCATTTAAATACATTGAAAAGTCTATTGTGGTTTTTGAAAAACTCGATATTGTCAAAGTTTCGCGCCGACCGTTCGCAATCTTGTGACCGGATTGTTAGTATGCATGGATGCGGAAATAAAAATACCAACAGTTATTCGGTGAGCTTCATACGAAGCAGGTTTCAGCGCAGGGTCAATGACATGAAAACGCTCTGCTTATCGGGACGTTTTTGCCCTACAAGAGTCTGTGCAATTGATTGCATGTGGCATTTCGGAAGCGTGTTTGTTTATTTTACACAGGGCTGCCATACCGTCCATATTTTTCTAAGATTTGTTCTTAATTTGAAGGTCTGTGCCTTAGATGCTTTTTTGTCCTTTCTAAGAAATCTCCTTATTTTGACTTGCATCCTTAGTTTTTGTCTTATTTTCCAGTCAGCAACGCGTTTGTGGAGGGGGGTTTCTCCCTTGTTTCGGCACAGTAGACCACAGAGAACAGCCTTAACAAAAGGAAGTCTATCCTATAAGTGAAAGTAATCTTAGGCAAGAGCTGCAGTCAGGTGCACCAGGTAGTCTGAGGACAGCGCATTGCTGAAGCAGATCATTTCCAGCACATAATACTGTATGATTGCTGACTCAGTACATTTCGTACAGCAATTTTTGTTTCTTTTTTATCATGTTTGTTTCCCAGTTGTCATTGTTTTTTAATACAGATCGATGGCAGCCCTGATTTTACACCTGTTGCGTTATTCCCGACTTGAATAAGTCTACGTTGCACTCTGCGCAGTTGAGGTAACGATTGGAATATTTTCGGTGTATAGCATGCTGTAACTCGTGTAACTTTGCGAAGCCGCCTTGACCCGAAGTGTGGTGCAGTCCCAGAAAGTCACCTCCAAACAGAGCGAATCTGTGACCGGGGCAGCACGTGTCGCTAATGCCATACGCATGGAACTGTACCGCTCATCAATGCATAACCGTCGCCAGAAAGTCTTCAATTGGGGGCTTTATGTTGGTGCAAGGGGTTGACATTCTAAAATTTGACCAAACAAGTAACAACTGACTTATAGTGTTTTCCTATTTCAATTTGGGGGCTAAGCCCCCCTGCGGCAACCGTTCGTACGTTACTGTTCGCAACAGGCTAATTTTCATAGCCTGGAAAAGTAGTTGCAGAGATATCAGTTACAGGAAGAACTCTGCACTTATACGTTTTTTTATACAATAGCGCGAGTTGCCATTGCATTGCAATAAGATCTATATTCTACTGCCTCAGGAACTGCCATTATCTAAGATAGCTGGAGTTGCCGTTTGTGGAAAAGCGGGTAGGTTGCATGTCTGTGCTGGCGCCCACAATGCAAAGAAGGTTGCTGGACTAGAAAATACATTGCTGCAACACATTAGTGGTTTTTAACCTTTTTCATACGGCGACCCATATAGCAACCCGCCACAACTCAACAACTCCCATGTAAAAGTTTTAATAAAACAAATGCAATGGCCTACAACTGTGTAGGCCTACGTAAAATGTCTACTTGCGACCCCTCCAAACGGGCGGAGCCAGACATTTTCATTTGGGGGGACCACTGGAGGGGCCAGTTTTGCAACAAGGGGAGCTGTCAATGGTCTGTGTAGGATTTTCAGAAAGAGACTTACTCCAGTGGCATGACGTCACGCGGAAAATTTTGGGGGGCCACTGGGGAGGCCAGTCAAAATTTTGGGGGGGAAGTGGCCCCCCCTAGCTCCACCCCTGCCTCCAAAAATGGTTCACGACCCCTCTGGGGTTGCAAACCCTAGGTTGAAAACCACTGCTCGAGTAGATAAAGGCAGATATCAACCATTAACGGCGGCTAAAGAGTATCAGTCATTGCTTGAGGTTTGTGAGCCATGTTTATGCTTGCGTTTTTGGACAAGATAGGTTACGTGTTGTATTGCTTCTGCTCAGGCCCGTAACCAGTGTTGCCAGATGGTTGTCACCTAAACCTGCTAAATCGTGTCACGAAAAACTGCTAGATCTTGCTAAAAAACATGTCACAAAATTTTAGCTAAAATCTGCTAAACAATAGTGAAATTCTGCTAAAAAAAGTGCTATTTTTGAGGTATTTAAAATAGACTTGTAAAGCTATGTATCAATTTTTGGTCTTGCACTCACTATCAATGGACCAGATAGGCCTACGACTTCCTGGCGTAACTGAACCACATGGAAAATCATATGTGTCGTGGGATAAAAATATATTCTGCTAATGTAGTCTTTTAGACCCAATGCGCTCACTAAGCACAGAAGCAAATCATTTAGGCTTCACCAAGCCATCCAATTGCTTGTTATTATGATGCACTATTCTTCTTGAAGCAGCTTCGCTGCGTCATAATAGAAACTCCAATGGTAATAACAATGGTATATTTATGCATTCAAACGATTAAAGGTAGCTAGTTGTGCCTGGTGGTCTTTGTGTTGCCCAATATAAATCGTCAGAAAGGAGGTAAAGAATTTTTTGATGAAGAAAGTGTAAAAGTTTTCATCTCTAAAAATTGTTGGAACAAATATTTGGCCAGGAATTTCTTACCTGCTAAATCACCTCAACGGTTTTCAAAATCCTGCTAGAAAATCAGCTAGCTGCTAGATTGAAAAATTTCCAGCTAACAGATAGAAAAACCTGCTAGATCTAGCAGAAAACAGCTAAAATGGCAACACTGCCCGTAACCAGCTTGGGACACCAGGTGGGGCGAAGAGTTTTTTGAGAGGGCCAGAACCGTCGCCAGAAAGTTTTCAATAGGGGGGCTTTGCATGTCTGCAGGGGGGCTTGACACTCAAAAAATTAATAAAAAGTCAACTGATTTATAGTGGTTCATGTTTCAATTTGGGGGGCTTAGAGCTTCGTTTGAGGGGGCTAAGCCCCCAAAAGTCTCTCCGTGGCGACGGGACTGGAGAGGGCCTCTAATTTTTTAAAACTATGGCCAACACATTTCTCCAGGGAGGGGCGAAAAAAATTTTAGAGGGGGCTTCTCTCCATTACGCCCCCCTGGTTACGGGCTTGCTTCTGCCTCTTAACTTATTTTCATAAAATATTTTTCGTCTCTGTTGCGAATGTTTTTTGACTGATTAGGCCGAAACCAGTATTTTAGGGATTGAGCGAAGTCTGTTGATATCAAAATTTAGTGTAACGTAGAAATGAAAAGGTTTCGATTTACTACATCCTTGCTGCTTTACAAGCACAATTTAGGTTTTTCAATTAAAACTAACACCTTGTACGAAGCTGCCTGCCAAGCTAACGGCTAACGCATGTTAATGTAATAGTAAGGAGAGATATCAGGGGTTTGCCAAACTTGCCTTGAACCGCCAATGTGGTGGCAGGAAAAACTTTAATCTTGCTACGAGATAGCATGGCATGTGCAAAGCTAGTCTAAAATCGTGTCATATCATGAAATAATAGCCTTTTTGGCCGCATAGTAGTGTTGGACGGGTTGAAATTTTATGCCTAGGGCAACTGTTAACTTTACGCCAATTGTAATGGTTGGCTTTGGTGACATTTCCTTCACCTTCTTTTATTTTGAGCAGTAGACAGTCAGTTGCTGCTCTTTTATTTATTATTCTCTTCTTCCATTATTTTTTATCATTTATTTCCTCTAAACGTTGATTTGGTTTTATGAGGTTCTCCCCAAACTAACGCACAAACGTGGGCATAAATTTCAATGAGGCAATTGTTGCTATTGTTGACTGACGCATAACTGTCACGAAATGCAATGGTTTTCATTCAGTTCTGCCCGAGCCCATTGACTGCATCGGGAATGTTCATTTTGCTTCGCGGTCTTTTGCGTTGACGCGTTTTCCGGGATTACCCATTCACAGGAATACTATGCCAAACTTTTCACACTGACCAAATACGAAATAAATGAAACTCGCAATGGTTTGAACCAAATTTTTGAAAAGCGATTGATGCTGTTTCATTTTTTATGTCATAGACGGTTGAAAAACAATTCAGCAAAATTGTGTTCATGAAAAGCGATAGAAAAAAGGAAAAGGGTAAAGAAAAACAAGGTTGCCTCAATCGTTTCGTTGGTGAGAGCGTATGCTGATGCAAGAGTGACTCAGGTAGCTCAGCGTGGTGGATGCGGTTGGATAGCTACACCGGGCGCTAGTCAGTCGGAACTCGCAACTGACAGTCGCAACTTCGAGTTGAGGAGCTGAATTGAATGGTTACAGCCCTTCCGTGCCATCTCGGTGGACAAGTTTGTTCGAATCGCCCAAGGCGAGACACGGTGAGAAATAACGAAATGCAGCGTAAAGTGTTAGTGCTTATTTTTCGTTGTAGATTGCTTTGAGTTACACGCCCAGTGCATACTGCACATTTTAGCGCATTCTGATTCTACTCTGTTCCGAACTACCCCCGTAGCGCCGAAAATACTGCTTATGTTTGTTGTATGCATTTGTTTATTTTAGACTCAGAGCTTAGTATAACAGGTCCGCTAGTGGTCTGCAGTGCATAAGACATGAAAAATATTAAGTCACTACATAAGATAATGATATGCAGAAGTTGTTGGTGGTTGTAGATCATGGGTTCTCAACCTTTACCGTTAAGTACCCCTGGGTCATAAAACAATCAACCCGAACCCCCAGTAAGCTGACACTAAATTAAGTGATAATATATTGACTAACAGTTAGTAACTAACAATTTTCCTCGAGTATAAGTATAGAGTATTAAAAAATAGCAATACATGAAAACTCAACTGCCGTCCAAGTACCCCTGGAAATCTTCCTGTGAACCCCTGGGGGTTTGCAAATCCCAGCTTGAGAACCCCTGTTGTAGACAGTTGTGTGGTGTTGTCGGAGTACTGCTCTGCCACGTCTACCAGTGAATGATAGGCCGTTGCCTACAAATATAAACGTAAATGCCCAGCAGATCTCCAGCACCTATAAAATTATTACTTTTCAAGCCCAGCAGAGCTCTACCTACAAACTTGCCAAAAAAAACCTGGTTAGAGATACATACTGCACTGTACTAAGAAATCACTGGAACAGAAAAGAAACAACCAAACAATAAAAAGTCTAGCAAAAACCATAGCCTTTTTGTACATCAAGAAATTGAGAACTTGTATGGTGTAAAAGCATCAGATATCTAAAGTGAGCAAAGATCAAAGCAAAATCAAAATGATGAAACAGCTCAAAACAAAATGTCTGATGTAACAAATATCAAGAAATTACACTAGTTATTTTAAACCAAGTTTATATTATCAAAGGTAAAAACTACCTTGCTAAAGATACATGATTCTAGAGGCCAATTTTTTTATACAACAATACCTTTTGAAGCTAGGACATTGATTGACTATACAATAAATACTTCTCAACCTTAAAAAAAGCTAGATATGTTCTTGCAACTTGACTGATTGCAAGTTGCCTGAAAACAATGGATACTAAATTTTGCACTACATTCTCAAATTTTGCTGTGTTTTCGTGTATTCTTCATCACGGAACCTTGTCAAAAATAGTAACATTCTCAAATGTGATAGTGTTTGACAGCTACATATTACTTATTTTATCAAGATATGTGGTGTTTTTATGAGAAATACTCCACTTGTCTAGTGCTGCACATGATTATCTATATTATTTTAATATTTAGTAACTATGTTCACAAACATTCCAATTTCTTTATAACAATTTAAAGTCGATCATATTAGATGGAGCTTAAAGAGCTATTTTTAGTGATGCTAATAAATTACTATTGTTACACCAAGTTGCACCTATAGCTCCCATTAGAATCACTATAATCTGGCTTCTTAAAACAAGCATCTGTTTTATGCAGTATTGGACTTGTTTATGCTTAAACGTAAGCGTTGTTTGAAATAAGCACACTCAGTTTCTTCAGAAGATAGCATGGAACATTCAAGATTTTTATTAAGGCATTTCCAATTTACATTATGTTAAGGGAGCAAAGTTAATCATGAAAAAATAATCTTCAGTAGATCTATGACAAATTCTTTTCAAGTTGTTCAGTGAGGAACTCAAAACTAAAAACTTATGTGAAGCTGTTTTTTTTTTCATAGTTAAACGTTTAGTACTGGGGTTTTCCCTGAGAAAACATGCTTGGTACCAGGTAGTTTTTAATAGTTTACCATATTTATACCAGTTTCCTGAAACACCATGTAATTCAAGACTAAAATGGGCTTATTTGTTAAACTGCTATTTGTCTTCATAGTTTTTGTACATAAATGTACAAACTTTTAAGAGAAAAAGAATACAGGTGATATTCAACAGGAGCAAGATCTGTATGTAGACTAGTATCTGCTCCAGAATACCCTTTATGTACTGTACAGATATCATGATACATGGACTAAGAGCAAAAGTGTTAAAGGATGTAGAATATTGCACATGAAGGCTCACAGAAGTCTTCTGCAAAAATCCGGCCACATTTTATTAAAACTGGAATATTAATTTCGCTCAAAGGAGCATTGTCAGTTCCACAAAGTAAAAGGTAAAAAATGTAAAATCTTATTCAAATAGAATCAGATTCTGTTTGAATAAGATTTTACAATTTTGCGTAAAAAACTTAAAACCATTTTTTACATTTTTTATGTTCCCTGTTTTAATAAACTGGCCAGATATTTGCAGCAGACATCTGTGAGTCTTCATCTGAAATATTTTGATATGGAGCAATTATTGCCACAGCAGGTATGATCGAACCTTTCTGGTTATCAGGCAGATTCTGATGGAACTCAGTACAATGCTAGAGTAGTGAAGGATGTGGAATATCTGACAATTTACCAAAAAGATTATGGCATGAAAGAAGACCAATGTTGAAAAAATGAAATACCAAAAAAACAAAATATTTTTGCAGAAAAGATACCTGCTATATGAGGATTAATGCTTAACTGCAGAGTAAACAGCAGATTAATGTTTAACTACAACGAGGAAATAGCAGGCTGACAAAGTTGCCAAGTAGGATATAGCGTATGCCATTTAAGTTGGTAGACTGAGTTCGAATCTTGTTCGGGTCATACCTAAGAGAAATGCTTCATGTGCGTGTGGCCCATGGCGCAGAGTAAACAGAGATGGCTGCCCACAGACTATAGGCATTGCAACAACAGAGGCTAAAGCTGCAAAATGTTGAAAATACAATGACCTCCTTAACAATTACAGTACCACTTTCAATCAGTTGCAATCAAAATGACTGGTGTGTACAGTAAGTCTACCGCCCCTTTTTTGAGTGACCTTGCAAAGCGAATTGTTGATATGCCTACAGACCAACCCTGGGCAGGGAGTCAGTGGTTCTTCCAGCACCTGTCACTGGCTGTGGTCAGAGTGAACGCTGCCAGCATATTGGCTTCTGTGTAGGTTTGATCTGATTTTGGTTGCTCCTAGCATATTGACCAGTATTACTGCCCCACTTACCTTTACTTCAATGCATAGCTATTGCCTTCTGAACATTTGTACTTTCTGTCCTTGAACAGCTCTCTTTCTAGCCCTTAAACAGCTCTCTAGCGCAATTGGCAGAGGAGCTATGGTGTTGGTAAAGCAACTGACAACTGCAGGTTTTAGGCCGATTTCAAAGTATGAATATATCGTACCCCGGCTCTCAAAGTGTTAATTTAAGAATATATGTGAAAGGTTTTTGGTATGTGTAATTTAGGTTTACAATAATTTTAAACATTATGAATTACAAAAATTACATGTTTGATAAAATGCGTTATTGACGAATTAAAACTTTTTTAACACCTTGGTGTCTGGGTGGTTTTGGCGATTTTCGCAAAAAAAACAGCAGTTTTCGGTTGCCTTACCAACGCCCTAGCTCCTCCGCCTATTGCGCTAGAGAGCTGTTCAAT
>JGI24158J21664_10004225_pt1 | contig 18396 bp, 14 predicted proteins | sample Ectturendosymbi3_FD_21664 | JGI IMG/M metagenome (IMG submission 21664)
CGTCATAAGTGAAGTAGTTTTAGGGTCATTTTGGCTCATGTTACCTGGCCTAGGGTCCAACTGCTAGGCCAAAGTGTTTCGCTGAAATTTTCATTGGGGCGCCCAGGGCCAGGCAAAGTGGGCCAAGGTGGCCAAAAAGTCCTCCACTTATGACGTCACTCACAAAAAACCCGCACCGCCCAAGCAAAAATTTGTGAAAAAAAATTTTTTGGTTTTGGGTTTCAGATTTTTTATGCATGACATCACAAGTGGAATACTTTTAGATCTTTTTGGCACACTTCATCTGGCCCTGGGCCCGAACCGCTGGTGGTTGTATTTCAATGAAGTTTTTTGGGAAGTGGCTACATTCTGAGTCTTTTTATACTTTCGATAAACTCAGCAAGTCTTGTAGTTTACAATGAAAAAAAATTATTTGGTTTTGGGTTCAGATTTTTTGTGAGTGATGTCATAAGTAGAGTACTTTTAGATCTTTACAGCCCACTTCATCTGGTCCAGGTCCCAAACTGCTGGTGGTAGTATTTCTCTAAAGTTGTCTTGGAATATAGGCTACAATCAGAGTCTTCTGATACATGGATGACCTGCTGGAGTTTCAGGTCCAAAAGTTATGATCTAAAGCAATGGTGCACAACCTGACGCATGCGGACTTCGATAATGAAATTAGCGGCCGTCCATATGTAATTTTAAAAATAAGATTTGGCGGCCATGNTGGCGTATATTGAAGCAAAACAAACGCAAGGCAAGAAAATTAGTCAACATGGTGTGTAACAGTCTAGATNCTGATGTTTCATTTAATAAATTCGTTAAAAGATTTGACATCTTACTATACTTTTAGGCACAAGTAAGTGACACATGCCNGGTAAAACCTCATAGATATAACTATGAGGTTTAGATATAACTATCTCATAGATANAACTTAGATATAACTATCTCATAGATATAACTTAGATATAACTATCTCATAGATATAACTTGAACTCATTCGTGGCCATATTTCATATAAATACAAGTAATGTGGCCGGCAATAGCAAAAGGTTGCACAACCCTGATCTAAAGTGAACTAAATAATTGCTTATTCCCAAAATTAGATGATTAATTTGTTCTTTTCAGACCATAGCGGTTGGGCCTTGGATAGGTAACATTAGCAAAAATGGCCAAAAAAATCACCTAACTTATGATGTCACTCATAAAAAAACCCACAACCGAAAAACTTTCTTTATCATTGCAGCCTAGAAGACTTGCCAAATCTTTGGAGGATTTGAATAGCCTTCTAGAGCTATCGGCGGAGGTGCTATGCTGTTGGTAAGGTAAATCAAAAACTACATTTCGGCCGATTTCCAAGTACAAATACATCATATGCAGGCACTGAACGTGTTTAGAGATCACCCAATATGGCTTTTTTGAGGACGATACTGATATATCCGCTATTCATTGGCCGATATATCAGCCGATACCGATATTTCCAAAATTTTCAAATCTTGTTTTTTGCTTCATTATCAAAAATGCGGGTGTATTTCTGTATTTTTCGCCGTACCTTTTTTTACAAAACTTCAAAAATCAGGATTTATTAGCTAAAATTTTTGAAATTGCAGCAATTTCATCATTTGATTAACTTGTTAGCATAGTATACACTGTTTGCAATGAATAAACACAGTGCCGTGAATAAAAACAAATGTTAAAATCACAAAACAATAAGAACAGAGCACTGAATGTATAGTGGACACATTAGTGCTTTGATGTTTTGTGCATTCTTACTGCGTAATTCCCAGTAATATTCCATTTGTGATTCAACGCGATGTACTTGTTTGCGAACAGTCCGACCGTCAACATGATAGTCTGCAAACCTACATAACCGCAGTCAGTCGCTGTTTCCTATGGCGCATTTGAACACCGAACGCTTTTGTTCGTAGTCATTCTGATTCCGAATCTACATCGAACCATTACGTTACATGATTCTGACTTCATGTTCAAGTGTATTGGAGTTTTTGTTGTATATCTGAATATAATCGAAAGAAGCAGTCAACTTAGATTACTACTGGAGAGTTATCAGTGAACAAAGTGGTGAGAGCCTTTTTAATCCGCATTGCTTCGGCTTGGCAACTTGAAGATGTCAGGTTGCTTAGTTGGGAGACCAACCTGTGCTCTTGCAACAACTAGGTTGACCCCTCAACTAGTAGGGACATCTACAACAACCAACAACCCCAGTCCGTACAAATGCAAGAGAACTACCTACGGTGATCAAACCAAAAAAAGCAAAAACAACGCTTGAAAGTTTAAAAAAGACGAACAATGAAAAGGTAGAAGGAAGTACAAAATGAAGTATCAAGTTAAAGAGGTTAAAATTAGTACAGCATTGTATTCAATGCGCATTGCCAAAAATGAAGATTTTTCCAAAACAGGTGTAACTCTTGTAACTTTTTTTATCTATGATAATATGTTTGTTAACAGGTATTATACTCAGGATTTTTTTTTCAAGGAAGATGTTAAGTACCCAGCATGGACTTGTAGGGACCCAATTTCTCTGATTCTAGGGACCTGATTTTCTCTGATTCTAGGAACACGTTGATGATTTTCTATGAGTTTAGGGACCCGAGTTTCAATTCTAGGGACCCGAACCAGGTCTCTAAATCACCTTAACAAAACCCAGACTATATTACATAAATCTTGTGAAATTTTGATTATGTATATATTTCACGAATCAACCTTTTAGACTCTTCTACCAGTCAGTAGGTTTTCAATTTGAAAAGTCAATCCAAGTCTCTAAGAATCAAGTTCAGAATTTTGATGTGATGTAACATTAAATAACCGCATGTCCTTAAGCATACAATTTCATAAGAGGGTTTTACATTTTTTTATTTGTTGAACTTGCTAACACATGTCATTTAAACACAAGTGACTTCTGGTAACGACCATGATTAGTAAACTAGCTTATGAAAAGCAATGTCCAGCATAGAAAACATACAAAGAGGTTAAACAAACATAAAACTTCAGTCAGTGTACACTGTATACTGTATTTGCAACTGTGACTTACAAGACATAGATGAGAAACTACACAGATATTCTGACCTTGCAATGCAAGACTGTGGTGACAAAACGGATAAAAATGCAAAGAATAGCCCAAGCATGATAGCATACTCTATTTTTCATGACAGAAAAAATTGCACAGTTGCGAATCCTGAAATTGCCTTTTCTGTGTTTTTCGGAAGCAGCAAATGCTAGCAACCTCTCTTTTTCAGTACCAGCAATAGTCTGCCGCCATGTTGGTATTCCAGCGTTCCTAGTATCTTTCCTCCATTGTTCTTATATCTTGGTGGAAGGACTCTCCTCGATCTACTATTATGATTCTAAGTTTTTAGGAAAATAGTTTACATGACTATGAAGAAAATGAAACTTCACACTCATATTGCACCCTAATTATTCGTAAGAATTTAACAGTTGTTTTGAAAGGTCGTGGTACTTAGGTTTAAAATTTCAGAGGAAGTTTTTGGCAGCTGCTGTAAAGGACTGTCAAGCATATTTTCCAGGGTTGTCATGGTAAGTGGAAAATATTTGTCCTGTGTTAAACGTCATATCTGAGGTCCATCAAAATTCTTGCCCTCAACTTTTCAGAACCCAGTGCAGGGAATATCAAGCAAAAATGAAAGCAGCTACCTTCCTTATTTGAANCTATTACAAACTGTTTCATCAACCCTAGCTTGATATGGAAGGAGAAAGTAACACCTTGATTGGATTAATCAAAGGAAAGTGTATATTAATACTTCTTTCACCACTCTCAAAACCTTCTCTCTATGGGTAACTTCCCCGGACCAATGCACTTGGCAAGCCCTGCTGTCCCGTGGACACAAGAAACAGAGACATTTTGTGCATCCACCTTGTTGCCAATCCAATACGCACGAATTCTAATTCACCACAAATCATCCAGTCATGCTTATAAACTATGGTACCAGGTACAGATTGCTCAACATATGGTTTCATTGTAGTTATCACTTATCAATAGGCTGCTGCTAACTCACTCCCTGTGGGCCTAAGCAGTTCAACAACAGGTGATAAAGTGTTTCAGAATTTAAAAGAACCACCAGTGATTACAAAATCTGCTTGAAAGTTAAACATGGTGGGAGTTAAATGTTTTGCGAAAAACTGCAAAACGTATGCTCTGTTGTGGCTAATCCTGAGCACATGGACAAAAACAGATGCGATTTTTGGACTCAGCATCCTCCAAAACTCCCAAATCCGTTATAAACTTCAAGTCCCCCAAAATCCTGCATACCGGTATCATATAATAGCATAGCAAGATGATTTGTAAAATATCCTACTTCACTTGTCAATGGCATGCACGGGCAATCCCTGCTAACTGTGCTTTCAAGCAATGCTGGAATTTTAATGAAGCAAGAAGGGAAAGTCAGGAAAATTGAAGATTGCCAGCTAAACCCACAGCAAAAGAGTGGCTGGACATGTGGCTATGCACGACTGAACAGAATGTTGTTGACTCATTCAAAATGACACCTTCTTAACAACAGGCACAAAGACTCTCTTAGTTTCAGTGGTCAACAGTAGCATGCAGGCATGCATTTGCAAATAAAGTTGCTGTGTTCGTCCTACTATCAACAGTTGCTTAGTCTTTCAGTTTGGTTATGAAAGCGTAATCACCTTTTAGTTCAGTAATTTCAGTAAAATCTGTTTTTAATGCCTTACTGATGTGTTTGAAACAGCAGAAGTCTAAGTTTTTACTTACAATTATGGGATTGAAAATGCATGCTGGATGCAAAATCGACATCCTGTAGTAAAATGCTTTGTGAGCACATTCAACTGTTCTTGTTTTACTTCTGTGCTACTTCAGAACATATGTGCATAAAAAACTGATTTACGTTGAACAAGTTGCAACAAAACAACTTACAGGGGAAAAACATAGCACAACATGGAGGTTGTCCCTTGATCTTGAAAGAAAGAAATCATAAAGGTTCTCTTGCGTTGGTGGCCTTCTGGGAAATTCCCTTTTCATCACTGGAACCAAATTCTGCGTGATCTCATCAATCTCATCACGAGCAAACAAGCCAGAAACCTTCATGAATACAACATGTCATGAACTACAACTGAGAAGTTTGCCTGTTGTACTGTGAAGCCATTCTCAACTTTGAACTGACAGAATCGACAAAATCGGCATTAACACCTAGGGAGCATTTCAACATTAATTAAGACATAAGCAGGAGTCTCCACACTGATTTCAGCCACGAAACCTTCCAAGTAATTGACTCCAATTGTGTCACCTGAGATATAGAGACGTTTGCTAAACAACCAGCATTTGGCTTGAAAGGTGAGGAAGCTCTGACTTACAGATTGCACTGTAGATGAAAACACAAATAAAATATTGTTTTGATCCATACCACAGTGAATTATTTTCACTTGTGAGAAATTTTCAGAAAAATGCTTTTAATTTATTCTCAACAAAGAAAATCATATAGCAGTGATTAATCTTATCAAATGCTATCTCCTACTGTGCTGGAATAACGATGTGTGGGGGCTTTGGCATATTGACAGCTCTGGGCTAAAGTTAAAAATACACTTGCATACCTGTTAAATCATAAATTGTGGGCATCTTCGGGACAAACATTAAGCAGATTGGATTTTATATCGACAAAAAACCTGTTCCTAAATAGCAACAGATGGACAGCAGGGGCTACCTATATTTTTTGCCAAAAATATCTGAAAATATCTTTTTGACAAGAAAGAATACAGTCAGGAACACATCCAAGGGTCTGTTTCGCTGTCATGACAAGCCCTCTTGTACCATAGACATTTACATTAACGCCGATCAAATATCAAAAGTTGCCCCTGGGGTTCTCTAATGTAGATGGTTTCAAACAGTCAGACACATTTCTTTTCTGATGTTGCATAGTATTATTATGAATTGTTATAAGCATTATGACTATGTCACTTCTTTGTCTAAATACCGCTTGTGGAATGATATTAAACAAACGTTTTTGAACAATCAAAATTTATCATGTGTCAAATACATGTGTTTAAGAATCTTCCATTCTGACAGGTCCAATACAAGCAAAGCTGTCAGAAGCTTGTACAGTGCCATGTACATGCACAACCGCTTTGTAATATTTCGCCTCATGGCGAGAGGAACCAGTCTGCAATCATGATTTGGTTTTGCAGTGTTGGCCTAAAAATTTATCAGGTGTTTACACCAACAATGTTGTGCTTGGGTTAAATAAGGTTTAGGCCTACGTAAGTGTCACTCCAAGCAACACGAATGATTTCCACTGAAGCTATATTTTTACGACGAATTTGTCATATTGAAAAGTGTGACAGCTAGCCTCAGAAATTGTCGTCACAATCATCTGAACGAAATACCAGTCAAGCATTGTATTTCAAAAACAGCATTTTCAGAATGAACAATTGACAACGTTGTTTGCTGCACAAGAAACCTCATATTAATTTCACGTAATTCACTTCCATCTGCGATAAAGAAAATAAAAACCTAAGAAACCATTTCTCAGAAATCAGTGAGAAGAAATCCAAATGTGAGAATGTGAACATACCTCCCCTGAGGACAAAATATTGTTGAGATACTCAAGAAAACCTTCTTCTTTGATATCATTGTCAGTAAAAATAAAAGAAACTCCTTTGCCATCACCACCAGCAATTTTATAGAGCACTTTCAAATCATCCATCAAGTTTTGAGCATTATATGTTCTAAAAAAAATTTCATGAAAATCACTACAAAGTGGTATCTACTATAAAATCATGGATTTCCACATATGTAAATAAAACTTTCTTGAAAATTCACTATACATCTGAGATTATCAAATATTTTGGAGCAGAAAATGTAAAAGCAGAAATTTTGAAACAATGAAACTTTCAAAAAATATTTTGTATCCTGTAAATTGTAATTTTGTTCATGTTGAGGAGCCTGAAAAACTTGGCCACATAAAACACACCCTGATTTAATGCACATTAAATTATCCAACTGACAAGTTTGAACCACGTTAGAGGTTTTCTAAGGTCAAGTTCATGCCACCAGCATGAACAGAGCTCTGAGAAAACAAATGAGAGAATTCCATTGAATCTTTCATAGAAGTTTACATGTAATTATCAGATAGGAAACAACTTTCTTTGAAACAAATTTGAGTGGAACAACTGAATAAGAGTTAATTTTAATTCCAAAGCAATACAAAAATTTGATAGCCATTAAAATAGGCAGTATAAAGATTCACCACCCATACAGTTTTAATGCCATCAGCATTTAAAAGTTAATGAAAACTTGCTTTGTGGCAGCTACACTTTCATCAGCAATGAACCACTTTGATTAAACGCACAAAATATATCCAACAAATTTCAGTATTTTTGGTTGTACAGATGACTCCAGCTAAATGCATAAATCACTTTATCGAACAGGATTGTGGAAGCCCAAGCCAAAACCACTCACATGTGAAATTTTTTGTCTAGTTAATCACATAATGTTCAATCATATAAACCAGATATGTGCACAGAAATGTTGCTTTCGTTTGTGGATGTATCAATTAATCACATACCTCAAAGAAGTGTAAAGAGCACTGCACAGACAAAAGCCATGCTGCAATTTAGTTCGATAAAGCAAATGTTCCCTTGGGGATGGCCACAAAAAGAAGTTACCACCACCTGCTGAGATGTTAAAATTAACACTGCAGGTTCAGCAGCAAGCAGTAAATTCGCAGCTTCAGCTGGTTAGATTGCAATTTCGTTAACAAATCAGCCTGATATACCAAAAAAGGAACTTCCAGTGTCAGTACATGGTAGCTTTACAACTGCATTACANAGTCCAAAACAAGCAGAAGATAATGGGCACAAGTGCGGGCCATTTTCCACAACTGATACAGACAATTGTGTCATGCACATTAAAGGTAATATCAGCGCAACAACTACTTTGAATTCACATTTCATTTTGTGATCATTGGTTTGCTAGGCACTGCAGGATTTCATAATTTCAAATGTTAGGACTAACTGACGTTTAGATTTTCCAGAAGCACTATTGTGTTAGTTCCAGAAATCTCCATGTTCAGTGTCAAGCTCAGCATTTCAAGTAGCAAACATGTGGACAAAATTAGAGTTAGGTAGTAAACTTGTGGATATTTGTCTGATGGCTATTGATATATTTCAGTTAAACAATAAAAAAGCTTAGCAAATTGGCTATATGATTAACTGGATTTATCTCTATTATTAAAGTTCAAAAAACTCACTGCAAACAAAAAAAGACAAATTGATGCAATGAAAAGGTAATGACATGATGGAACAATTTTATGAAACAATACACCAAACTGATACAGTAGCAATCACTGTACAGAAATTTCGAAACCTGTATGAGAATTACCTTGTCAGTGTGATTTGAAATGACTTATAACCGGCTATGAAAGAAGCAAGTTTTGTAAGACTTTGTTTTCCTGAACCTCCAACTCCAACAAGTAATGCACTACCTCGTGGAGTGCGAATGATGCGTGAGATCTGCTCATTGAAAACATTGTAAAACCATACTGCAGTGTAAACATTAAAGCATATTTTTCATGAAAAACATCAGAAACTATCAACAATAAATTGTCAAAACAAGGCACATACACAGAACTGGTGAATAACATTGAAAATTTGCCTTTGTGTGACAGAACCTCTATCTTTGCTTAAGAGTTGAAATTTCTATTTTCTTCAGGTATATTTATTATTAGTAAATGCCTGAATTAACTCAAATGAACAATCAAATGCATTGTAAACCCAATTTCACATTACCAACACTCGCAAAAATTGATACAGCAGAGAGATGAAAAAACAATGAAAGGCACTGTGGACAGACACTAAAAAGCTTAAGACTTTCACACAAATTACAAAATATGAGTGTTTTTCCCATGCATTACAGCAAATGTTTGGCATGATGGTGTTAGCCCACTCCCGAAATCTTTCCAAGTGTAGCTCTAAACAAATATCAGCTGTATGAAACTGAAGATATCGCAATTAAGACATTGTCATTTTTACAAAGAGATAAGATTTCACAGAATCTAAGCATTGGAAAACAACATTAACAATATACACTGTAATTAAAAGCTTTCAACAAACAACAGGTTACAAAAATGTTAACAAATGTCTTTATTTGATGAGTTGGCAAATTTGCATTTTGATGGGGTCACAGATGACTTGCAGGACTATTGAAATAATCACAAAATTCATGGCAAATATCACTGAAAAAATCAGGATGGTAGAAAGCTTTTTATCAAGAAAATTTCATTCACATTCTCACCTACAGCAAAATGGACACCTAGTTTTTAGAGTGTTGTTGGGAGCAATGACTGATGCGACAGTATTTAGAAAATCTAGTTTGCAGATTGGTAATTTGTGTGCCATGTGTGCCACCGTGCAATGGCTGGGGTTGAATTCCACATAATAACAGTATTTCATGATACTGTTTTTGATTAAGCACACCCACATTCACATTAGTGTTTGGGCAATGATCTAGATTAAGGTGTAGGTTTGTCCGAAATTAGTGCAGGATTGTGTTGCTGCTCGGGTAAGGGTTTAGTCTAGAATTTGGGTTAAAAAGTGGTAAGGATTTTAGCTTACTTATAGCCATAAACAAGAAACACACATTTGCTTCAACAAACAAGCAATTGTTTCCATAAATGCTTTTCAGATATCACTCCTACTGCAAATGAGTGTGTGGAATACATTTCGTTGGTGTGAAACTACTAACGAAAATATAACACTATTTAGATTAATTTACTTATCCATAGCTGACTAAATTCAAATGGCCATTTTTGAAATTGAAGATGTATTACCTTTACCAAATGAGTCATAGCATCTTTAAAAAACACAAGATCCATGCTGGCTCCACGAACAGATTCATTATAGTTTCCCATATAACTGTATAATTTATCAGAAAGTTCCTTGAGGGATGGAATCTGCAGCACAGGAATGTTGAACACCAGAGTGTCCATATTATAACAAACCTAAATAGGAACATTTTTTACAAATTTCAAGAATCAACTCTGCAATTCAACTTCAAACAAATGATCCCAAAATGCACACCACATTTCTGGCTTTGAAAAATCAGCCACAAAAGAACGTAAATTCTTTGAAATAATGTGAATTACACTGTTTTTGAGCATGATTTTCATTCAACAAGCAAGCTCAGTGAACATGTAGCTACAGTTTAAAACTTCCATTACTTCTCCACATGGAGCTATGTCCTTAGTTAAGATCACAAAAATTGCACTACACATAGGACACCATTTTGAGACAAAAAGTTTTTATCTGGGCACTTGCCATAATCTTTTTCTCTTGCAAATACGTAGATATACACGTGTCAATAATAAGTATAAAAAATTAAACCATGGGAGAACCACTGATTACCCAGCCACAGTTCACTTTTTTCTACACCAATGAACCATTAACAAGCGTTAAGATGACATTACAAAAATTGAACTACCTGCCTTTTTGTATATCTCAAAACCCAATGTGTATAACAAAGCACTAAACTGTAATTATATGCACTTGTTTTTGTGTTTATGGTCAGTGAGAAAGAAAAGAGCAACAAATTCAAACAAAAATCCCTCTTCCGCTGCTGTTTGTAACTTTTTTTGAGATTTCAGTTCAAAATTTTGCATGGCAGTACAATAAAAAAAAAATCATCACGAATCGTTCTTGTAGCCAGGAATATCTCCTTCATGAGCAGGCCTCTTAACACCTTGAGAGCCAGTGTAGAATATATTTGTACCTAGAAACTGGCCTAAAACCAGCAGTTTTCAGTTGCCTCACCAACGCCTTAGCTCCTACGCTGATTGTGCTAGAGAGCTGTTCAAACCCTCAAAGGATTCGGCACGTCTTCTAGTCTGCACTCGAAAAAAACAGTTTGGTTGGGAGTTGCGGATATTTTGTGGCTGATGACATAAGTATAGTAGTTTTTAGGTCATTTTGGCTGATGTTTCTTGGCCTGGGGCCCAACCGCTAGACCAAATTATTTCACTGAAGTTTTCAACTAGGCTCGAGTCCGAGTCTTTTGAGCCTACAATCGACTTTCTTGCATTTCTGTTTCAAAAGTCATGATCTAAAATCAACAAAATAATCAAATATTTTGTTTACTTCAGATCACAATTTTTGAACTCTGTTCTGTAGAACCTTTTTCATATACTCGTATATTATGTCGGTGCCGAAAATGTATATGCTATACAAGGTATCAGAACAATTGCCAACTAGTCAACTGCCAACTGAACATTTGCCAATGGACAACTGTTAATTCAACAATTGCCTACAAACACAGGTGTCAACTAAGAAAACTGCCAACAAGAAAACAGCCTCAGTGATGCCTAGATGTAGATGTGAGTAATTTCACTAATCAGAACACCCTTCCTTTCAGCACGTATTTGCTAGATAACAAACTTATCAGTGGATTTATATTTAGGAATTTTTATCTGATTTTTATCATTTTTGGTGGATCAGTATACGCAGTCAGTGATGAATCCTAAAATCATGAGAAGATGCCCACTTGAAGCATGCATTGCTAGTAGTACTGTCAGTGAGGTCTTGATATAATAAAGATTGTTTATGTTAACAAAAGCACCCACAGTGTTTGGAGTAACTTTGTTGTAGAGTGTTTTTTGCTTTAAACCTTGCTTCTTAACACATCTGGTGCTATAAGTTAAACGTCACTGCAGGTCAGCGCATGGTTTGGATCTTTATCCTATGTTATAAAATACACTTTAAAAATGTAGCCAGAAGCGTTTTTCTACTATTCAAATTGATCACATAGACCAGTGGTATTTAACATTTTTTTTACAATCGCAACTCTACAGGAACTTTGCTTGAAAATAACCTCCTGCTCATGATTTTTGCATTGTCTAAAATATTTGTTTATTTTGAAAATAATTCAGTGCCAATGAAACATAAACAGGAATCTAGTGTGTATTTAACCCTGTCAAGTCCTGAATCTCTCAGACTACTGATGGTGTTCAAAATGAAGAAACAAAATCACCACTTCAAATTTCAAGTATGAAATAGAATAATCGCAACAGTAAGCCAGAACTACAAGAAAATCAACATCTCAGCACTAATATATCAAGACAACTCCAAACATCAGGCTCAGCAGACCTAATCCAGTTGTAGAAAACAAAGTCATGGTTGATTACATAAGAAGCATGACATAAAATTATTAACACTTTGAGAGCTGGTCTACGATATATATACTTCGATTTCAGTCGAAAAACAGCAGTTTTTGGTTGCCTTACCAACGCCCTAGCTCCTCTGCCGATCGCACTAGAGAGCTGTTCAAGGGCTCAAACGGATCGGCCAGTCTAGTAGATTGCACTCGAAAAAAATTTTTGGTTGTGGGGTGCGGATTTTTTGTGACTGACGTCATAAGTTAAGTAGTTTTGAGGTCATTTTGGCTCATGTTGCCTGGCCTAAGGCCCAACCGCTAGGCCAAAGTGTTTCGCTGAAGTTTTTATTGGAAACTAGGCATGAGTTCGAGTCTTTTGAGCCTTTGATCGACTTTCTAACATTTTTGGTTCAAAAGTTATGATCTAAAATAAACAAATTAATTAATTATCTAATTAGTCAAATATTTTTACTCACTTACATCATAACTTGTGAACCCGAAACCTCAGCAGGTCATCCAAAGTATCAAAAGACTCGGATTGCAGCCTAGTTTCCAGTAAAAACTTAAGTGAAATACTACCACCTAACGGTTGGCGCCCAGGGCCAGGCAAAGTGGGCCAAGGTTGCATAAAAGTCCTCCACTTATGACATCACTCACAAAAAACCCGCACACCCAAGCAAAAAAATTTTTTCGAGTGCAGACTAAAAGACTTGCCACGTCTTTTAAGACTTTTACCGGGTCTGTAGAGCATACCGGACCGGAGAAATTCCCGCGCAAAGCCACGTGCGTTTAGGCGTTTTTTTTCGAAAATCCCCGAAAGCAGCCGGACGCCAAAGTGTTAAATTAATTACATTTAGGACAAATAGGAAAAAACATGACAAACTTCTTCATATATTTTTGGTGCCTCTATATCTGTATCATCAGCTTCTTCACCAGATGGCTCTGGTGGATCTCTCATGAAATCCACAAAGTATGGTTCAGTACCATTCACAGCATGAACAACATTTGCATCTACACATTCACTGACAGCACGATTTATGGCCATTTCAAACCAGTTCTTATCTTCTATGTTGGTAAACCTGAGCATAAAATTAACAAACAATTAAAGGGAAATATATGAAATCAATATAGTGAGAGCTTTGCTATAGTAACTGTAATAGCCTTGATCATACCTGCAACACATGGATGTAGAAGTAGAACGAAATTTTTTGAACAACTGACATACCTAAAATAACTTAAAGAACAGTTATGGCATACTGAGTGTGACTGCAGGCATCAAGCAACACAACATGAAAACAAACATAATTAACTTTTTCCTCCAAAGCCCACTACATGGATCAACTGGAATATTTCTTTTTAACTTCTCAGCACACCAACAGCAAATAAAGCAGAAATATCATTAATACTTGGAAGTTTCATTAATACTTGGTGCCAGGAAGTTTTGGGTGAGATCGTTATTTTTAATTTTGTATATAAACTAACCACACAATTGCAGGCTAAGAGGACCTGCAAGGTGGGTGTGGGTTAGAAGTCGGCAGGAGCGGACAAGAATTCTCAAATTCCTGCGAGTTCTTTAGATCAGTTTCCTTCAGATACTTCAAATCTTTATACCCAACTTTTTTGTCATAGTGCTGCTTATAGCAGGGCGTATTTGTTGATAAGCTGATGAAACAAGGGTGCATGTCTAATACCTACAATAACCAATAACAATTATCCAACCTAAGCACCAAAAATTTGCAAAAAATAAATGTCCCTACAATCAAGTGAAATCGGGTCACTATAGGTCCACACCAGGTACCTAACATTTTCCTTAAAAAAAACTGTTTGATGATACTATACTTCATTTGTCAACTTATAACTTCATATGTTGCAAAGTATTTGAAACCTTGATCAGAACAGCTTGCATGTCTCTGTACACCAATGGGTACATCCCCATTTGACTTATTTTTCACTTTTTCTCTGTTAGCTGTTTCCCTGAAAGCTTTGATGTTAGAATACCTTTATTTCTCTCACACTACTGGATCCATGCATTATGATGGCTGCGCTGTCAAGTGTTTTGTTCCTATTGGTGTTCGTCATGTGCAAACACAGATTCTGTAATGTGCTACTGTATGGCTAACCATTTTCTGTGCTTTTTTGTTGTATGATTGCACCTGTGATATGGACTGCAAGTCTGTAATAACAAAATTAATAAAAAAATAAACATAAGACTTCCTTAACTATGAAGTGATTACTATTGCACTTTAAAATCAATCATCTGCACTATATACAAACAAGACAGCTCCACTCTTCTTCAACTGCTATGAAGAAGTTAGCTCAACTCACAACTTGAACTACAATGCATGCTTTGAAGGAAATGTCATTTTTTTATTTGCAGCAACACTTATCATCACCAAATGGAAACCAAATTTGAAATGCCTATATTTTGCAAACCATTTGACCAATTTCAAAAAATTTTTTGTTGAGCATAGAACAAAAATCTTTGCAACATGTCTGTGAATAAAAGATATCCAAGAACATGTGTTACAAAATCCCTGGATTGAGGTTCAATATAATGGAATGATACACTGCTATTTGCGATTTAAAAATTTTACATCTTACTTTTTTCTTTTACAATCATATGATATGCTTGCATCTATAGCTCGGAAATACTGTAATGTTCCAATAAAGCTATGTCCAGCCCGTGGCTTGCATGAGGCCCAGTTTGGGTTTTTGCTGCAGCAAAAGAATCCTACATACTGACAACTTGCCCCTATTTTGACAATCTTGAATTTGATATTTTTGTTGCAGGTGGTCCTCAGTGCCACTGTATCGCATCTGTTATCATTGCAGTCAGGATTTGAACGCTTTCAGGACTTTAGCTTTAGAAAAATTTAGTTTCCTCAGATTGAAGTACGCCATTCATTGTGTGGCCCTCATTAATATGTTATTCAATGTGTGCCCCTGGCTAAGATAATAACATAATTTTTGGCTCAGTAAGCCATTTGGGTTTCACATAGCTGTTATAATATATATATTTTCACTGAACACCTTTACCAAAACAGCTGAAAGGTTTACTTTCTCTATTACACATCAGGTTTTTCACTTGCTAAGAAAGCTGAAATAATAGATAAGAACAGCTGTAAACAATATCAGTTTTCAGTTTGAAAATGGTTGACTAACTCTTTATAACTCTAATGTCTGCTGCATGCACTTTTTCAATTCAACTATATAAGAACTTAATGAGAGCGATATGTAAATGCAAAAAAATTTATCAGCACAACAGTTGATCAATGTTATAAATAATTGATTCCAGCCACCACAGCACCACAACATTATACAAGACAAACAACACAAATACCTGTCAGCAATTACTCTTGTGCATTCATGTTTAAACAAAGCCAATACATCTTTTGTATCAGTACACTGCTCAGCTCGTATTGTAAGCATTCCTTGCCAGATGCGAGACAAGTCACGCAAATTGAAAATGTAGTGAAATTTGGCAGGTGTTGGGAGCATTTTGACCTGCGAATCATACAAAAAGTGTAGTTTTGCAAACTGAAGATGATCTATGCATATAATAAAAAGCTGATAAAAAAGGGAGAAAAATGATTTTTCCCTTGACCATGTAAAAGGCGGTTAGGAATTTAATTGCCATAACTTACTTAAAATTAATTTCCCGCAAATACAGTCAACCACATATATTTCTCCTTGCCAACACTTGATGTCAAACATCACTTACAGTTATATGCAAGTCTCTAACAGAATATAAATATATAAATTCCTTTAATGCAATACTCGGAAAAACAAATGCAGCACACTTACTATGAAATTATAATTTAACTTTAAAGAATTAGCCTGCAGAAACTATCAGAGATGATGAGTCACCTATATTATTATAGAAATTAAAAAAACTGCTGGCATAAATAAAACTGGACATATCTGACACTTCCAATTTCAACAAATAATGAGTTATCCAGCAAAAAATGAGGCACAGAAAGAAGCATAGCATAAGGTTTAAAACAATACCATGCAGCAGCTGGATTTTTCAAGTACAACAACCCCTCTGCTAGACTGTCTACAATACTGTTGACTCTGATCACGAATGGCTATTCAGCACTTCTGATTGACAGGAATCTCTCTGCTTTCAGGTGGTCATGTAATTTTCAACAGACCGACATAGGCAGTGGATAAGCTTAGAAGTGTCAAATCAAAACTAAGACCCGGTAATAATTCAAACTGGAAATTCGGTAAAATCAATCAAATTGGTTTTGGTTAGAAATTATCAAGTTTGCACAATTGCTTGGGCACAAATAAACAACAAGTAACAATTCCTCAGTTTTTCCATGCCAAAGGTNTAATGCAGCAGTTCATCAGTCTTTTCTTTGTCTCTNAAAGTTTTGTCATTTGATGTCAACATTAGTGGAAAGCCACAATGGCTGGGATTTGCCTCGTCTTATTGAAAACAACAATTACAAGCTCTAGTTTTGCAGTCAGACACAGTAATAGTAAGAACTATGCAATATGCAGTAAAATTAAATAATAATGGTAAAAAACTATTCAATATACAGCAAAAATAAAAATACTTCATTTTGTGTTCTACAGACTTAATAATGGTAAAAACTATGCAATATGTTAAATGGTAATTGTAAAACTATGCAATATGGCAAATGGTAAAAACTATGCAATCGCATTATTTCAATAATGGTAGAAACAGACTTAATATCGGTATAAACTACGCAACATACAGTAAAATTAATGATACATGATTTACTGGTTTACTTTATACATATAAAGCAACCTGAGTGTAATTTAGAGGGGTGAATTACACTAGTCAACAAAAAAGTTGTTACATTGATGCAAACACCTCTTCTTACTTACATTGGGAACACTGATTTCAAATCTGACATTGTTTTTTTTACAATTCATGATTTCTCATTTTTTCGTGAATGCAAAATTTTGCAAAGCAACATTTTTAACCAAGTGGAATTATGGCTAGCACATAAAAAACAGTCCAAAAACAGAAATATGCAGCAGTACAGTGTGTATCACCATAAGAGAAAGAACTTTAAGATACATGTTACATGAAATATTGAAAACGAGTAAAGATCATTAACAAGTGAAATGGGATGCAACCAATGAACAATATTTTCACATGAATGTCATTCAAAAAGTGTAGACAATTAGCTTTAACATGTTTGATATGATGCAAAATCTGCTTGCAAGCACCTGTATCAGGGCAAAAATTGGCACTTATAATTCTTGCGTTTGTACAGTTCTCCTGAACAATCACGTTTAATGCTACAGCAGCTGTTTGATAACATATGGTGGGCCCCTCTACCTTGGTAGTGCCATTCTATTGTCATGAAGGCCTGGTGGAACTGCTCTCCCTACTCATCACTGAACCGCTTTCCTTGTTCATCACTGATAGCTCAAAGGTTTTCTGGAAATTTTCCCAAACGACTGAAGACGAAGTGCATTTTGATGCTAATTTTGCATCCCAAATCATGAAACGCTGAGAACATCTTCCCAGCAAAATCTTCATAATTTGTTTTTTTATTGCCTAGAAAACCCTTCAATACTTCCACAAAAGACAACCACAATGCCTTCTTAATATTCATTGTTTCAATAAAAGCTTGAACAGCATAGGACCTACTTACAAGGAACAGGTAGCCTACGGTTTAACCTGGACAAGTGCACATTGTTCTCAAGACTTAACACCTCACTAGACTACTAACAGCTTGCCCAATTTTATCAGGAACTGGTAGCTATTTGATAAAAGAACAAACTAGAAACTACAGACGTTTAGACAAACTACAGACACAGGAGACTAACAATGGTGATATGTACTGAAGGCCTATTACAGCAAACCTGAGTGCATACCGCATGCAGACATAGGCCTTACTTTCACTGTTTTAGTGAACTGGCAGCCTAGCCTTCACATCACCCTCAATACCTTAACTAACCTACAGACAACTTGCCCAATTTCATCATTGTGTTTGATCTTAAACAGCACAGCACCAGAAATATTGTTATTTGCCTCTTGTTCCATGCTTCAGAATAGTTGCTCTCAACCACTTTAAAGCAGCTTTTGTGCGGCTCTTGGTAGTCTTTCATTAGAACCACTAATATTTTGTATGACAGACTTTGTTTGCTATAAAGAAAAATGTGTGAATTGACCTGTGTTAGAATTTCTTTAGTGTGGCCCTCTAACCCAGTGTTTTTCAACCTTTTTTGCATCACGGACCACTTTATGCAATAAAAAAATTTTGGGGAACACCAAACAAAATTTTATAATCACAATT
>JGI24158J21664_10004228_pt1 | contig 18395 bp, 9 predicted proteins | sample Ectturendosymbi3_FD_21664 | JGI IMG/M metagenome (IMG submission 21664)
ATCTCAGCTGTTACTTCAGCCTTTCAACTTTTCACCTGTAAGCTTTGCTTGCAATTTTCAGGACCTAGGATGCGTAATTTTACGTGAAATCGATTTCCTATCAAAAATTTGCTGATCGATTCCTTGCTTACACCCATCGTGGAAAGTACATACTTTAATAGATTTGTTTTAGTGATTTTGTCTGTGTGCATTTTGCGTCATTAACTGTACTAAGCGCTCAACGTGTTCCGAACCCCTGGCGCTTCTTCGGAAGACACGATANAATTTTTANAAGATTATATGAGAACAAGTAGCATATAAGCTGTTGTCGTTGCCACCGCGCCAGCTCAGCCTGATTGATGTCAGCAACAGCTTGCACGTAATGAAATCACGGCTGGCCACCTTGTTCAACAGGGCTCAAGTTTGCGCGTAATCACGGTAGGCCACCATGTAGCCGGGCGCTGTCTATGTCTTCGAAGGAGCACTGCGGAGATTTGCGTAACAGCAGAGTCAAACTTTGGATTTCGGGCATGCTCTTCATTCACTCAAAATCAGCCGTTCGTTACTTGCTATGACGTCTGTCGGCGTTAAAGATGCGATTTAGCGCATGGCCGTTGCTCCACGACGAAATTAGATTTGCCCAATACTCAGCTTTTTAGCGAAGTCTGGTTACCTTTCACCTGGTGGTTTAACGAAGTTGGAACGACATTCAAAGTCTTTCGAGATTCTTAGCTACTTACTGTGAAGTATCAGGAAAACGTCAAGAGACAGTTTCTGCTTATGTGTTCGAATGTGTTGTACCGGTATTAACGGCGTAGGGAGGTTGTGAAAACTTTTGTCGTTACTGCAGGGTGTTTCGGAGAGTACCTCTAATTGACAGATGACCTTCTAGCAGTAAATTGATCAGGGTCATCTTGCCAGTAACGGGAAGGTGAAGTGTCTAACTTAGCTTCACCCCAGATGCAGGAAATGTTGCTGAGCGAGCTTGTGCTGATATGGCCGGTTATAGGTGGCTCTTAATGCGTGATGTTCTTTACAATTACATGTTTGCTTCTGCAGCGCCGATCGGCATGGTGTTCCTATTTTGACGACGCCCAGTGCCACGGCTGTTTTGACTTGTGGCCAAAAATTTCAATTTGACGAGAATGTTCAAAATATTTCCAACGTTTAAAATAAAACGTGATTAAAATTAAAGAAGTTGTTGGATGTTTTGTGGTCTTGCATGCAGGTCCACGGTGCCATGTGCATTAAAGCACCATCTGAATCCAATTTTTTATTGTACTGGCCGGCAGTATATCTTACGGATTTTCAGCACAAACAGGAATTCAGGAATTAAAACAAGTTGCCTTATCGAATCTTGATCGCGAAATTTTCTTGTGTACGTTAACTTGCGTGTTGGCGCCAATAATTGTGTTCTGAGTCAAAACAGATATTTCTCTGTAAAATTTGTTTGTGGCCGTTTTAGTTAAAGAAAAGCCGCAGGGAAATTTTCTGAGCTTTGTTTTTCAGGTGCTTCTTCATCCTGATAAATTTTCCCTAAAAAGCGATTTGGAAAAACGTCTTTCAGAAAGTATATCTGCTGAAGTTAACAAAGCCTATTTTACATTGTTAAAACCACTCACTCGGGGCGTTTATATGTTGGAACTGAATGGTAAGTCGTGAAACTTTGCACCTGTTTTTTTGTTTCTTTTTGTTTAACATGTGGTTGTACTTGCAGGTGTTTTCATAACTGAAAGCGTAACGTCTGAGGATCCAGCTTTATTGATGGAAATCATGGAGGTCAATGAAAAAGTATGTTGCTGATGTGTTGCGAGTTTGTAATAGAGTTCTTTGATTGAGGAGCGAACTGGGCCTTTGAGTGTTTCGTAATCTCGTGCAAACGTACGGTTCCTCTACTGAAAACCGAAATCTGTTTTAGGAGCGAAAGAAAATAGCTGACATCAACAGTATGTGCTCATGCTGGACGTGCAACATTACATAGCATAAATCTCAAGTTTCCAGTCTTTGCCGAAGCTCAAAAGCTTGCCAGTAAAGTGTGACGTTCTGTTTGCACCTGCACGTTGACCGTGCTGCAACGCTTTCATTCAAGCTCGCCGTAGGTGACAACAAACGAGGAAGTTCATGACCCTAGAAAAATAATTGCCAAATCCATTGTTTCAAGTTGTAAAAGTTTCACTCTTTCAAGGCGTCACTAAATTTCTATTGCATAACTGACGATGTTATATACGGTATTTAAAATCTAAATGTTTCTCTTTACACTCAAGCTGTTCAACGGAAGCCTATTGATGTTTATCCACAGCAGCAAAATATCATCTACAAAAAATCAAACCCACAGTCTGTTGCCGAGTATCACTTGGAAGTCTGTCTGATGAGAAAATAGTTGCATGATTTCTTTGAACTGACATTTGCTTTACATAAAAGTAAAACAGCATTTTATGTAACAGATAAACTGTTATTTGGGTCGCTCACGATATTTCCGGTCGACTTGAAGCACTGATTCTTGATACTTAATAATATACGTCGCAGAACTACAAGGCATAGGGCTCCTACAAATGATGCGGTCTGACTTGGAAAATACTGTCGTTATTTACATTTTTGTCTATTTTTACAGATCGGTCGAAATTTCTTCGCAATGGTCAGTCAAGCCCATATTTATTGAATAAAAACAGTCCAAAACCTACAAAACCTTTTTCTAAATAAATGGTTTTAGGTGTGGGTGGAAGGCATGTTGGAAAAAATAGTTGTAACCGAAATTGGCAGACAAGAAGGCTGTTCCAAGTAGCATTGTCGTTACAAGTTACTTGTTTTAAGGTTGCCAATACGAAGTCTGCATCTGAGCGGCGTGAAGTGCGTGATGACATCAAGGAAAATATTGATAAACTCACGAACAGCATTGCTGAAGCCTTTCACAAAAACGACATACCTGTGGCACACAAACTAGTTATCAAATACAAGTACTACGACAATGCTTATCAAAAGTTGCGTGAAATGCTTGTATGATGTGGCGTCAAACCTTTGCTCTGTGCTCCTGTTGTTTTGTAAGTTGGAAAACAAAGATCAACGCACTTGTTATTGTTATTTATGCGTCTGGATGAAATGTTTATTTGTATCTTGAACCGGATTGCTTCTAACCAATTCGTGCTGTACTTTGGCAGGGTCTTTGAAATTTTCGATTGACCGTTTACAGTAGCACTGAGTTGTCACATTGGCTTGAAAATATTTTAAGCGAACTTGATTGTGATGATGTGTTTATTTAAGCTTTTGCACTTCGCAGCTATATCTCAAGTGAAGGCTCACGATTTATCAGAAGTAGAAAATAAAAACAAAAACGCTTGTTTTCTTTTCTCAACCTTTGCGCGTTCTCAGTGAAGATTTTGCACAAAGTTTCCGCAAGGGCAATGGAATCGATGGACGCAGCTTCCACGTATGAAGGCTGCGTCAATTGCGAATGTTCTTAAATAGATTGACAAGATTCATATTGCAGAGTGAAGCCAGTGTAAAGTTTTGCAGAGATGGCTGATGAGTAAGGCCATTTAAAGTCACAAATGTATTTTTTTCTGTGCTTCATGAAGCTGTGAAACGAAATTTAAAACAAAAATCGCACCCCTACGAAGTCTATAACAAAAGTTATAAAGTTATAAAAAGTCATATTTTCCATTTTAGGTCATAAAGTCATATTTTGCATATTTTCAACCTAATTCAATACGGAAACCATTAAAACAATTTCAAATTATCAGGTGAAACTACTATATCGCTAGGTCTAAGCTGCATCCTGCAAGTTGAACTTCAATGTTGGCAAAGACGTAGGTGAACTAAGTTATTTGGATGAAATGTAATGCACTGCTTAAAAATACATGTTGTTGCTGCCCTGAAGAAATAAACCAATGTCCATGCATGTTTTAAATTTGCTGCAAACCAAACTATATGTTTTGAGTTGTTTATTTTAGTGGCAATTCAACAAACCATGGGCTACTATCTCTTAAGCCTACTTCCGCTGATAATGCTTATTTCTATAGTTGCTGCATGTTCTAGCTCAGTCATTTTTGTTTCGTCATATAAAGTCATATTTTCTGAAATATAAAGTCTTATTACTGTGTCAAGTTTCTTGGGTCATAAAAATGGCCCCACTTATAAGTAGTGACCTCGTTCCGGTACCTGACGTATTTTTCTGGATTTTGCTGATGCGATAATTGCTGTTTTTCATCTATCTTCTTTAATTAGCTCCATTGCCAACAGTAACCGTTATGATAGTTTCGAACCGAGAATCAGACAGTTGTAAACCATGTGTTTCTAGTGTTGCAACCTCTCTGTTGGCGTTGGGTTGAATGTGCGATTCACCACCAACGGGATGTGCGCGAAGAACAACACCCATATATATGTGGCGCGAACAAGCAATAACAGACTGATCATGGCGTGGAAGCTCTGCCGATACCAACTTGTGAACGATTGAACGTAACGACTAGCGTACGCGAAGAGTGATCTCTATTGTTGCTTGCTGCCACAGAGTGAAGCTTTGCGCACATGCCGCTCGGGCTTTCCGATCGCAACAAAATGTTGCTGTGACCAGGATGTGAAGGTCGTGCCGGGTGCAGCCTTCACACAAAGAACATACGATCGGTGTGGTTTGTGTAAAAAGGAGGATGTTGTTGCAAATTCTCCGCTGGCGTTGCGCTCAATGCGCGATTCACCACGAACGGAATGCGCGCGAAGAACAACACCCATACATGCCGCTCGGGCTTTCCGGTCGCAACATTGGCTGTGCTGATTGTTAGTGGTCGTAGTTGTTCAAGTTTAAAGTCGTTGAACATCTGAGAAACCGACAATTCGATGATTATGTTGCTCATCCGAAGAGTCCGAATTAGCATGAGCATCTACTAACATGCTAAGGTTTATCGCTTGCGGCTGGTTTGTAGTCATTGGCATTGACTTTTAACTGAGGATTACAACATTGAGACTAATGTGATCTGGACGTAATTTAACAGGCCGTTTCGGTTTTCGAAGTGGTAAGAATGCATACATCAGACTCGTAACGTGGTGAGGTTATCATGAGCTCATCACCCCGCAACCGACTGTTTGCGCCTGGAGATTAGACTGTTTGTTGCAGAGCTTTTACGAATCGAGGAAATTAATAAGAACATTTCTTGCATTAATGGTCGTCGGAGGGGGGGCAAGGCCCCCTTAGATTTAGAAATCATTAGCAAAAACGGTTGTTTCAATTTTGAGGGGTAAAAAGCAAATTTCACCACTTTTGGCCCCCCCTGGAAAAAATCCTTCCGACGCCCATGCTTGCATTTACTTATAATTGGGTGCGGAATAGAAGATGATAGCCTAATCAAAAAGGTTCTGTGAAACCAAATGCAATAACACACTTCGAATACGTTTCTGGAAAAGCTTTGCTGAATCTTATGACCTTGCGGTTTGTGGAAAACCTGCGCCTGAAAAAGTCCAGTTTATGTGTGATCAATTGAGCTTAACAGTTGTCAAAGCTCGCCGTTCAGTGAAAACTGCAGAAATCCATGCAACACCTGTGACTGTTTGCAGTCATACGTCTGGTCACTTCAGTTTACATAAGTGTCAACCAATGAACAGAACGTTGTCATTTAACTCCGCGTTATATTTGTCGGTCTTGGCTGTCTGTCCCTCGTGTTATGTTTATGCTACGTCCTTGACAGAAGTCTGCTGCACGACGCAAGTTTACTAGAATTCACTTGCTGATTGATTCAAAGCGAACGAAGTCAGCTGCTGTCAAGCAAAAGCAAGAACGCAGTTGAAATGTGTAGGCTATTATTTACGGAATTTGTAAACGAAATAAAAAATTTTACAAAAATATATGCAAAAACTTTTTCCAACAGCATTTCTCGCTACTTCCCGTGTGCACCGCTGCTGACTTTGAGACTGTTGATAATCTGCAACAAAAATACATTACGTATAATTAGAAAAAGTGGTGTTTTTTGAAGCGTAATATGACAAATTTAAATTTCTATGTTAAACAAACTCTTATACGGTAGTTTTATGTATAATAAAAGCTGCAAATTTAATAACAGTTTGGATTGTTGACTTGCCGCTGGGTTTGTAGAACACCAGTGTCCCAGACAAAGTTGAGGATATTTGCACAAATGCAAATTTAAGTGAACCTTGTTTTCAAACTACGCGTTTGAAAATAATCTTATTTTAAAAAATTGATTTTTTGATGCAAACTAAAAACTTGGAAGCTAGAATATTTTCAAATTGCTTTGGTAAAGACTATCGTAATAAACATTTTAAACCGATCACCATAATTTCAAAACCTTGGCTAATCCTGCCTGGGCTTTGTATAGTTGTTAATAATTTTGAACTTTCCTGTAATTTGAACACACTCTGGTAGGTAGTGCGGGTAATAAATCCAGGCCCGTAGCCAGATTTTAAGCTTTGGGGGGCAAAACACATTTTTGGGGTAAAATTTTGTTTTTATTATATCTTTGAAGCAAATTTTTCTGGAAACAACAAAAATTTGAAGGGGTAATGACCCCGAATGCCCCTACGGGGCTGAATAAATCTATCCGTATTTGTCCATTAACGGCAAGTCGTTAAGAGTTTGTTTGACTTTGATCTTCCACAACTTTAGATAAAATGCAGAGGGAACAAGCGCCATAACGGAGAAGTTGCTTAAACAATAAGCGTATACTTTACGCTTTAATACGACTTGTCGACTGTTTTCACATTCATAATAAATTTTTAGCAAGCCAGTTTACACACAATAAGGGTCTGGTGATGTTGTCGCGCAAACCCTACATGTATTTCTGACAATGGTTTTAAAGTCTCGTGCACGCGACCCTTAGGCTTCGATTTTTGTTAGTTATACTGTAATTGTAGTTGTGTGGCTCAGAGTGCATGAAACCAGGAGAGTGCCTGACAGAAAAGTAGCAAAAACAAGTCGGAGAGAACCTAATTAAAATTTCAAATAGATTCATACTTCTGTACATGGGCGTCGGAAGGACTTTTTCCAGGGGTGCCAATAGTGGATTTTTCCAGAGGGGGACCAAAAGTGGTAAAATTTCATTTTTCCCACTAGGAACTAAGAAAACAATCTTTTTTGCTAAAATTTTATTAGAAAAATATCAAATTTCACAGTGCAGAAGGGTTGGACCCGCATGCAACCCCCTTCCGACGCCCATGTGTCTCTGTGAAAAATGACAGGGTTTTCACGAAAGACAGGTTTTGCCAATCTCGAATTAATGAAACTGATTGACCCCATGCAAGCAACACGCTAGAGACTGAACAATACGTAGAGACATAAGAATTGCAAGCAAAACTAAACGATGAAAGAATACAAGTCATAACAATATTAACGGGTTGAATTTCATTCTTTCAGGACAACAAAGTTTTACAAAATTGGATTGATGTTTTTTTAACAAAACCAGCCTCAAACATCCTTCAACCACAAAAAATAAAGCGCGAAAATTTTTTTTGCAAAATAAAGACAGGTCGTTCACTAAGTTGTGCGCGGTTTGAAGCAAAAGGAAACACCTTCATCTTTTAAAAATGATTTAGCGTTTTTATGCCAGAAATGGTGGATCGAGGATGGTTTACTCAGTTGCCACTGCGATGATAGACTATTTTTTTATCAACGCCTAGCCTTAGTGTCTCAGATACACAAAATTTTAAATTTTGGTTGGGTTCCAGAAATGATGAAAACTCGTCCTAAGGGCTAAACAATNTGAAACATCTAAAGAGCATCATTGTTGCTTTGGAAAACAGAAATAGTAGTAGGATGTCTGAGAGCAGAAAAAATTATCAGCTACGATGCTAAAGCTNTGATAGGTATAGACAGGTCCGTAGCCAGGTTTTAAGGTTTGGTGGGGTAAAATACAGTTTTAGGGGGGAAAGGTGGTTGTTTTTATTGTACCTTTAAAATAAATTTTTCTGGGTAAACACAATTTGGGGGGCACTGATCCCAAATGCCCCCCGTGGCTATGGGCCTGGGCATAGATATGAAGAAACAACGGTGAGATTGTTACACATTCTGTTTAACAGTGTGGGACATCCTCACTTAACAATGTGGGGCATGCAGGGGTGCAGTGCTAAAAAAAGAGGTGTGGGAACGCCGTTTCCACACCAAATGAAGAGGAAGACTGCACCAAATAGTTCCAATAAAGTGAGCATTCGTCTACCAGAATTTCCACTGTTGTGACATCATCAATGTCACAAACAATGATTACACAATCATGCTACTGTGCTATACACCAGATAACTTGTCATTTATTCGTTTATGCTGCTCCACACCAAAAATGGTGTGAGAACGCCGTTCCTACGCGTTCCCATCCCACTACACCCCTGGGAGCATGACATCCTTACTTAACACTGTGTTGTCTGTATTGTTAAAGATGCCATCTAGTGACTGCAGTAGTTCTTATTATGCTATGTTTGAATATTTTTATATGACAAGGTGAGAGACTCTTGCCTTTGTAATCTGAGCTTATACGGTTAAGGACTTGACAGTCGTGATGCAGATGCAGAATTGAGTCAACTTGCTCAAAATCGAGTGAAAAGTTTGAAGTTCACGCAAACATAACACGCGGTTATTAGCAAGGCATCGCAATTTAAGCAACTATAACAGTGTTGCTCCAATAGTTTCATAACTATTATCTTGTGGTTTACAATTTTGGGACAATGCTACGGAAAACAATTTTAAGGTATGTGAAAGTGAATGGTCTAACAAAAAATATAAATTAACGTGAGTGATGCCAAACTTTGTTCTATCGAGAAACTAGTCCATCCACAAAAGCGACGTTGAATCTATCAGCATATATTTCCAATAGGAAATCGATTTCACGTGACTCTACGCATCCTCACTCTTAAAATCTTGTCTTATCAATAACAATATCTCTCCTGCCGTCCTTGGACCCGCCCTGGTTCAGGATGTGACTTGATAAAGAGAAAGAAACAAATTGTGGCCAGATTTGATGACAAAGTTGCTTTAAAAATTCTCTTCGATCAAAAGGTTCTGTACAAATTGACGTTTCAAAAATGAACGACTAAACAAAACATTTATTTTTCAAAGTAAGCTTATTCTGAAATCGGTTGACGGTTGTTAACACAAAATAAAAGATATTCTGTGAGCTTACCTCTTCCGCATTGATTGCATCAGGTCTACTTGGACAACTTGGACAGACACAATTCGTTGCAGGAATAGTGGTATAACTTCTGCATGTCTTGTACACACTTGGTATGATTTGACCAATGTCTGCTTTATTGCAGCGACTGAAAAACATTTTGTTACATCAGCCTACTAGAAGTTGGAAAAACGTTTTGACGGTCCTAAGTAAACGTTCGATGTTCAAGAAAAGATATATAGCTACCGTCAACCTGTAGAGCGTTTCACTGCATCTAATATATTGTTGTTAAACTACATCACCTATAATTTTCCCTACTGCTTAAAAGAATATGTACTCAAAATCTTTCAACCAAATGTTGCATGCTCCTTCGTGTTGCTAGAGAATGAACCAGCGCATTCCCGTGAAATCGTACAGTACAAAACGCATTATTTTAGAAAAGCAAGCCATTTCTAAGCAATAGCAACTCAAGCAGAAAACTTAGTTCCACCCAGTGCTTGTTGCAGATAGATGTTAAAGCAACTTTTCTGCACCTGATTGTAAACTTTGCAAGTGTCTACCCACTATAGCGGTATATACACAGACACTGTCGGCTTTCAAAGCAGTTATTGCACCTCCAAAAGTGGCATAAGTATTTTCCAGTGCAATAAGCCCATTTGGTCGATTGTTCCCAAAGCAGTAATCCGCGAAAGGTTTTAACCCTTGGTTTGGAATTTTATATTTATGTTCCTTTATTTCACTTAACCCTTTGCTGAAATAAGGATTGGGCTTCAGAAAGGTCAACAAAAACATCTTCAATGTCAGCCTTTTCTGTGATTCGCAATGTTCAGCTATTGGCCTATTATTGTTCGAACAGCTTAAAACCTTCCCCAACTAAAGTCATCCAATACATTCAATGACTTTCATTTACATACTGTATTTAGTTATATCTCTTTAATAGACAATATTTTTTGTGTGTTATGAGGAAGTTTTTTACTATGCGGTTTTCTTTCTGATGAAAATGTACCATAGCAGGCTGCTACTGTACTTTGCCTAGTGCCTGTCTTTGAAGGGTGTTTCGTTTTTCTCGGACACAGACGTTCAGAAGCGTTTCTTTTAGAGATTTGAATTTCAACTGGAGATGCGGGGCAGGACGTTTGGAGATTCAAACGTCTTTGTCGAATTATACATGGGTGTCGTAGGCGGAAGGGAGGCCTTAGACCCCCTGGATTTTGAAATTTGGTTTTAGTCACAAAAGTTTTTTCTCTTAGTTTCGGAGTGGTTAAAATGAAATTTCACTGCTGTTGATCGCTTGCAAATATTTTTGGCCACCCCATGGGAAATGGCGCAACTCTAAGAGACGTTGTTTCTTACATTTGTTGCCGGTCTTCGTTTAGGCTTTTATGCAAAACTCTAGACCAGTGATTTTCAAACTTTCATGAGCCGTCGTCCCCTTCTAAGTTTAACTGGCGAATACTTAATATATCATGACACTTGGGTTATGCAATATCACGGAAAATCTACTTGGTGAAGACCTCTGCTCGTGAACCCCAGAGAAACGCTTCGTGGGCCTCAAGGGGGGGGAGGGCCCCGTTTAAGAAACTCTGCACTAGACACTGCGACTAGAGGTACGAAAATCAATAAATAAATATTTGCAAGGTGTACAGGGTGCAATTTGAGCTCACTAAAAGAGTTCAAAGCTGTTAGAAGTATTTCAAAATGTTCGGAACCTCACAATGTTATGGTCAAAATTCCTTTTTCAGATGGACTTTTTTTGAGATGGCAAAGCTTAAAGTAAAAGCATAAATGAGCTCTTTTGCTCGCTGAAGTCAAAATAAGAGATCCTCGATGTTCTGAAGATCAGAAATAAATATGAAAATGGACTGTAGGGTTAGCGCATGGGTTGAAAATAGGGCCTGCGGGCACATTTAACATAGATTTAGTTTCAGATTGTGTTGTATACAGCCCGGAAAAAGTTGGACCATGCTTCTGTGTCGGAACGACGGTGGTTTCTTGCTACTTAAGTTCCCTTAGTGTTTTTTTGTGCTGAGAGCTGGCATGAGCCCAGTGTGAAAGTGCAGACTGTGGTGTAGCAGTGTAATTGCGTGCAAGTTTTTCGGTGTCGAAAGGGACTGCTGGCCAGTAGGTGATCAGCATTTGACAAAAGTTTGGACATCCCTGGGTTAGCGAGTTAAATCAAGTAGCTGCTAAAATCATTTGGGATAATAATTCACTTTTTTCAACAAGACGCAGCCGCGGATATCAAACTAAAAACCCAACGTCTATCCTGAACTCGGTACAGCATAAATTATTCTACTTGAAATACGTATTCAAATTAACAGCTTATTAGACTAAATCAGAAACTAAATGTATGTTGATGCACATAAGCTTGTGTTATCGCTTCATGTTTTTGTGGTAAAATCTAAAATCTGACATTCGTCATAACCTTATTGTGCGTAGCCGATCTGCAGGCAAGCTTTTCCGACATGCACTTCTTAAACTTACTTGCAGAAACAACCGAAAAGACAGTCTTTCTTTCCGGGCTGTTGAAGAAGCAAAAGTAGTTGCAACCACAAATCGTGCAGGTTTCTTGATTCGGGCAAGCAGGGTGGTGGAAATCGTATGGCACTGCACTCGCACCTTGGCCCCGGGATCAAATTAGCACTTGAACCCCGACAGCGCGGGTCATTGGTGCCAACTCTGCTCTTACACCGTCTGTAGATTAAAAATATGCTCATAAGGTTTAGGTTTCTATCAAAATCGTGCATTAAAGCAAATACTATTAAAAATGGATAGTTTCTGCTTTATGTATTACTTGACCACTAGCGTACGGAGGGGGGCACTGCGCCATGGCCCCCTCCCTCAGACCCTAAAAATAATAAAATTTATAAGCAGTATTCGGCAGTGTATAACAAAATGTTTCATTTTAGGCGAATAACACAATTTTGTTTAGAAAAACGCCTGTCAAAGCACAAAATGACTATATTTTCTAAAAATTTTTTGGGGGCATGCCCCATTTGGCCCCCCTGGCTACGCCTATGCTTTGGCCCCCCCTCGGAAATTTTCTGCGTACGCCACTGTACTTGACGTTTTACGCGTGGGACAGACTAAATAAATTAATACGACATAACGGAGAAGGTATACTGATAGGATATAAACAGGGCCGCAACCAGCTGATATTTTCGGGGGCGAGGCAAAATGAATGCAACTTGTTGTTGCAGGCTACCTAACAACTAAACATGATTTTGAAAATTTGGGGGGGAGATTGCCCGGTTGCTCACCCCTTGGTTGCAGGCCTGATAACAATGCACAAAATTTTGCACCAAAAATTATGTGCTGAGGAAATAGTCTTTCAGACTGCAGTGGTTACAAGTGATTAACTTGGGTATATTAAGATAAGTTTAAAAAGAAGCTCTGGACAAGCCAAACTGTGATCGATACTTTATTGAACGTATTCCGGAACTTGTTGTTAAATTAATGAAAAACTTTCCTGTGATCATAACTAATCGTCGCAGTAGCAGTGAAGAGGCTTGCCTATTGTTTCATTTAAACTAGCCGTGCTTAACCTGACGTCCGAAACACCTATTTGGTGGAGTTTCATAAACAGGAATATTAACCTTTTGCAAGTGAATCCATAATGATATATCTATGTCATTGCTCCTAGCCCCTGTATAGTCCGTTTCTTCGGTACTGCAAAAATAGCGTCTACTGACAAGATATTAGAGAGTTGCTGAGCGTTTTGTAGATCATGTTTTATACTTTGTGGCACTTGCTTGACTGGTGTAGATATAGGCCGATCGCAGATATCGCTTAAAGTCTTGATGACTTGAAAATTAAAAGCTCATTGGATCATTTTGGATATAGATAACAGAAGACACGCGGAGCCAAAACTGGCCTAAATCTTAGTGCAGTTGGTTTAACTCGCACCGATCGTTCACCCAATCCACTGTATGCTTGAAAACAAATTTGATTTCGCTGCAAAAACGTTTACACTACCCTGCATCAAGGATGAAGGGACGATAAATTTAGAATTATTTCTTTTTTGAAGATTGCTAGATTTGGATTTTGTATATTAAAATAAATTTTAATTAGTGTACAGCACCTGTCGATGATCTAACATTGATTACCCCTGTTCATATTACCAAAACACGGAGTTGGTATAAAAGCGACGTGTAGATGAGAAGCGATGTCATGTAAAAAATGAAACTGACACTCTCTGCCATTAAAATTGCTATCTTGACGTGGAACTAGAACTGCTTCTAGCTTTTCAAAATCTGCACCAAGAATAAACTTACCTGCAGAAACACGCTTGATTACATTTGTTTTGATCCCACTCTTTGCAGTCGTTCGACTTCCCACTTTTGCAATAATCTGAGGGGCATGTGAACGTGCTTGGAAGCTGCACGGGATGGTTGCGGTCGCAGTTGTTTGTTGAGTCAAGGTGGCTCGGAATCGCTTCTTGACAGCACATGCAGCTGCAGTAAGAATTCATCTGCACAGATCACAAGCAAGTTGCGAACGTCTAAGACAGACTGTTTTTTTTCGCTTAGACATTTCGGTCATTTGTGCGAAATATCCTTCAAAAACTTCCTGTAATCTTTCGTTTTCGACCATTTATTGACCGAATTGACTTGATTTTTTCCTCGTTTAAAAAAGAATTCGGTCAATGACTAAAAATAACCGAAAAAAAACAAATGGCAGGGGAGGTAAGCTACAATCCGCGAGCAGCTTGGGATTCGGCAAAAATTTTTGCGGCTCACTGAAATCAAGTCTTTTCCACACGATATTTGGAGACCTGCAGCGGTTATATCTGGCTTGGCGATTTTAGCTAAATATGGAGATTGCTTTACCGTCTCCTTAAATTGATATTCACGTGATCGAAGGTAAAACGCTTTTTAGACATCGCTTGCCGTCGTATTTATTTCCGGGACCAACAAATAAACTTCATTTGAAATACTTCAATATATGACAAAATCTACCCAAAGTGATTTCCTCGAAGCTCCCTATAATGCAAAAAATCCAAAACGAATATCACGTTTTCATGAACGGTGCATTGAACGTTCTTATTTCTTGACGTTGGAGCTGAAACCCTATGTTCGATTTAGTGATGTGTGGTAGAAACCTTAAGCTTCAAGACCGTGAAAAGTTCAAACTTCAAGACCGAGGATTGTCAGAACACCCGAACAGAGTTCGACAATTGAATCTTCGCGACCGATACGCGGGACCTGAAAGTTGGTCGGCTGGTTCTGAAATCCGACGCCGTTTCTCGTGCTTCGGAAATAAATTTGAATTGTTATTATGTTTTAATGCGAACGGAATTCAGTTCCAAGACGTTGTGCAACCTACGTCCGTAACCAGGGTTTTGTTTCACTCCTGAATTGTGCGCGCTTATTCAAAAAAAGTGATCAGCAAGCATTTTGTTTTACCAACAAACATTTTGCCGAAAATCGCTATTTGAAATTGTTATTGCTCATTTACGCTGCAAGGAGAGAATATTTTTTGTTTTTCTATTGATATGTTGCAAAAATAAATGCTATGATCAGCGAAGAATTCGAGGTATCTTACACTCGCCGTGATCCCAAGAGTTTGGCTATAAAGTAGTGGTCCCCAAACTTGTTCGAACCTTTGCCCAAATCAAGGTAGCGATTATGTCTTATTACCCACCAAATATAATTTCGGATTTCATGTCGAAAATTTATTTTGCAGTGATCGCTCATAATACAGAACAACAATATGGTTTGGCTCTGCGTACCCCTCGAAGAATCGCATATTAGGGGAGGTAATTTACCCCCAATTTGGGATCCACTGCTATAAAGCAATAGTTCCCAACTGGGCTGCCGCGGTACCCTAGGTGCCATTTACAACACTCAGGGGTGCCACGTGTTAAGACGTTTTTCAATATGTCTTTAAAAATGCATGTTAAAAATGTCATAAAACCTCAAAGCAAATTGCCATGGGTTGCCAATGGATGCCGTAAATTGAATTTCAGGGTGGCACAACCCTAAAAGGGTTGGGAAACTATAAAGAATGAAGCACTTTGAGAAGCGGAGATTTCTCATACCTTGAAAAGAAGCTGAGCTTGCGCTGTCGTTGCTGTTGAGATGCCAAACGAGACGTTGAACTGTCCGGCGAGATTTCGCAGTCTTTCCTGCGTGGCCAACCAAGAAACAGTAGTATCCGTTAGTATCAAATGCATTGTTTACTGGGTGTGCAGACATTTAATCACACGTCATTTCATCACGCGACAATCAATCACTGACATTTGATCGCTTGGTAGTTAATCATGCAGACAGTTAAACACTCAGACATTTAATCCCTTAGACCTTTTATCACTAGACAGATCAACACGCACATTTGCACACAACACATATTTTGTCAATTGTACACAATACATTTCGAACTCGCTCGCGGCATAAATCCTGCCGCCATCTCCTGCCTTGTACAGAACAAGATTAAGTTGTGTATGATCGCATGGTGAATGAAGTAAAAAGAATGATTATTTTGGCTTCTCCTGAGAGAATTCTGCTAGATTTTGAGAGTGCAACTATAAATGCTTTCAGATCAGCATTTTCAAATGCAACAGTGACAGTTGATATTCTCATGTGACACAAAGTGTTTTGCGGAAAATTAACGAAATTGGTACGAAAGAAGACTACAAAGAGAATGACAGTGTAAGATTGGCTCTTCGCTGCTTACCAACTTTAGCTATGGTTTTTTCATCTGATGTTGCTGAAGTTTTTTTGATACTAGCTGACAATATGCCAGGCTGCCAGGCTACAAAAAGATATCAGAGCTATTAACGTATTTTGAACCACAGGCGCAGCCAAGGGGGCGTAGAATGCATGCCCCCCAAATTTTTTAAATATCTAGTAATTTTGTGTTTTGAAAGACGGTATTCCAAACAAAATACTGTTGCTAGCCTAAAATAAAAGATTTTATACCCCAAGTTTTTGGGCTGGCTTTTTTGAACACACGTGTATTCGAGACCGACGACGGCCAGGACGCAGTGAACGTTACGGTTCCGTCATCTTTCCAGTAGAAAGGTGGAATCATTTCGAAAGTGCGTCTGAAGCGATTGCAAGAACAACGAACTCTATCGAAGGTTGGCATTACCGAACAAAGGACTTGAAAAAGATACGCAGATGCAACTAACACCATCTTAACAAACTATCTACTGATTAAATGTCACGTGACTAACTGTCACCAAACCGTGTAAGTGATTAAATGTCTGCTATCTAGTGATTAAATGTCAGTGATTAATTATCGCGTGATGAAAGTCACCAAACCGTTTACTGTTGTTGCCTGTTGCGTAAAATGACCTCCTGGTGAACTTTGAAAGGCCTGAGATTTTATGGAAATGTATTCTTGATATCGTGAGGCTACATGAATAGGTAATAGACTGTTTTTTCCACGAAACCATTACTTTGGGCCGAACTAATACGTTTTGAGGATTGCACCGAACAGTCACCATGAGTTCTTACGGTAAGCTCCGCGTTCCGGTTTGTGTTTCCGTTAAAGAAATCATCTTTCTGATGTATTCATGAACAGAGTTGGAAATTTTAACCTATTTGAACCCGGCATTTATTTTTAATATAAACAAGAAACTGACAGAATAGAAAAATGTGTGCTATGGGTTTATTTATTGATTTCCTATGAGTTTACTGCAAGGTTGAATTTTTTAAAGTTCGTTTCGTTATCCGCATTCATTTTCGGGTTCGCTAGATATGATGGTAGTGTGTTGCGTACCCAATATCAAGGCGCTGGTTTTATTAACGTACTTGATTATTCGTGGGGAGGGTTCATTCGTGCGATCAGCTTGAACGGATAGTGTAAAGCGCCATGTCGGGGTTGGTACGAGACGACTGAGTTAGTTACTTTTCGTTGTTTTTTGTTTATTCTATTTATATTAATTTTAATACATACAGCATTTCTTGTAGCTTTACATAAACTTTAGTTGATTGAAGTTCAGAAATATATATACAACGCTGTAATACGTTTGCGACACTGATAATGGCACAGACTGTTGTAATGCTTCCATTTTTGAGAAAAAATAGAAACAATTGAGGGATGTCGTTTTTATAAAAATCTTTATAATAATTCGCAAAAAGTACGTGCATCTGTATGACGCGCAATTTCATGTCTCCCTGTTTCACTAGCACGTAAAAATTATCAAGCGTTTTGCTTTCTTGGTAATGAGAAAACTAGGCTTGCTGCAACACTTCACCTTTCACTTGACGATCGAATTAAATTGGAAAACATTTGCATTTACTTTTAGTCAACAACTTAAACGTTCCTTTTAAAATATGCTTACATGCTGTGCCGGATCCGGGGACAATTTGGTGCAATTGCTACCAAACGATCACGAAGCTCCTCCCCTTGAAAGATCCATTTCCAAAATGCCGCTCCTAAAACGAACCCTTTTTTGCTCTTTAATATTTATCTAAATTATGACGTATTTTTTCGCTGCCATCACTAGGCCCGTAACTAAGGGGGGCACAGGCAGGTGAGATTCGCCCCACTTGGTGTCCCAAGCTGTTTACGGGCCTGGCCATTATCCTAACACAAGTATAGATTCGCCACTGCCTACGTGAAAAGAATCCCTTCAATCTTTCATGCAATGTGTTCTGATTTGAAAGATTCTGTTTTTTAAGTGCGTAAATTACCCATATGAACAAATATTGGTTTGCAGTCAAATTGAAATCCCCGAAATTGAATGTGTGATTTGAATGGATCGAATCATTTTGTGTGTCCATTTGTAGCGGCTCGGATAGGACAATTTGGCAAAGTTGCCCCTAGACCAGCAGTGTATTTTTTCAAATGAGCGTTTTGTTAGCAAAAATGTTCATTCCTTGCTATATCATCGTCTTTTACACAACGTGCTATAAATGTTTAGGCCCATTTGCACCCGCTTTTCTCGACTAACAACCTTTTCTTAAGCTCAGTCTCGACCCAATGCAGACAGTTTCGGCAAACATATCTGCTTGTAAAAAACTCAGTCGCCGTGGTGGCTTTGACAGTTCGGTTCTAAATTCGGTTTCTAACACTTTCACATTATTAAAATACTTAGCTCGATAAAGGGTATTTCATGATTATTGTGTTTTATGGAAGATTTTGTTTGTAGGAAAAAATTCAACGAAGAAAACTAAGTTCAACAAAAAACAGTTGTATGAAGTAGGACGAAAACATGAAAGAAGGGAATGAAATCTTATTCAGTTTTCACGACAGGCAACTTGCCTCATTTAAGAAATTTTAATGCTTTTACAACGTGCGCTTTTTAAACAAAAACTATGGTTTACGGGATCTATTTTGCATCAAACTTGCTTGTGAGTTTTACTACAACTCACT